>MDTG01216221.1_pt1 | contig 58134 bp, 49 predicted proteins | sample 811421 | NCBI WGS metagenome assembly MDTG01 (sample SAMN05326645, study PRJNA326480) | marine metagenome | isolation source: seawater | place: Pacific Ocean: South East | collected 2011
AAATTTTCAAAAAAATTTTTATTCTTTAGAATGGATTTATTATTTAAAGTCAAAACTGTTGTTTTTGAATGGAAAACCAGATGAGTCAATGAAGCTTATAAAATTATCTCTAGATATAAACCCAGATTTTGAATTAAGTAAAAATTTTTTAAAGCTCTATAATTAAGTATGATTTTAATTTTTTGTAAAAAAACTTCTCCACGGATAGTTTATATTTTCAATCATATTTTAAATAAAATTCTAAATATTAATTTTTCAATTACTACCTCAAAGTCTGACTTTCTTTATTGTTCTGGAGCTAAGTTCAGCTATGCTAATACTCCAATTTCAAGCGAGTTGTTCTTCCAATCTAATGGATTACTTGAAGAAAAGGGATTAGAAAATCACGAGCTAAAAATATTTGAATGGGATAATCTAAAATGCTTTTTTAAAGTTGGTCCAAAATCCGCATTACCTTTTGACATCTTTTCAGCCAGTTTCTTTTTGTTGTCAAGATATGAAGAATATATGCCACACAAGGGGAATAAATCTAGTCAATTCAATTACACTGAAAGCCTTGCATATAAGAACAATTTTCTAGAGATTCCATTAGTAGATCTTTGGATTGAAAAATTCAAATTTTTGTTAGAAAATAATTTAAAATTAAAATGTAAGATGGTTTTAAAAAATCAGAAAACATCAATTATAATTAGTTCATTATTTCCATATAAGTACATTAACAAGTATCCTTTTGAATCTCTTATTATTTTTTTTAAAAATTTATTAAAGTTAAACTTGTGGGAAGTTGTTGAGCATTTTCTTGTTCTTTTAAGGATTAAAGTCGATCCATGGGAGATTGACAATTATATTAAAAAAATATTATTGGCTTCAAAAGCTAAAGTTTTGTTTTTTTTTTCGTTTTCTTCAAAATCATATTTTAGGTGCGAAACTCCAAAAACAAATGTGTTTTTCAAAAAACATATAAAGGAAATTTCTGATAATTTTGAAATTGGTCTTTTACCCTCAAAAAAATCAATCAAAAATGTAAAAATATTAGAATTCGAAACACTTAATATTTCCAATTTGGTTCACATTGAAATTAACAGAACTCTACTTCAAGAGGGTCTAAAAAAAATTAGTCAAGATTACAAAAGTTGTGTGTCTCTAGATAGTTCCAATGACTTTTCTATGGGATATGCAGATGCATTAGGTTACAGGGCTAGCACTCACTCATCTTTCTTTTTTTATGACCTTTCAAATGAAACTAAAACTAATCTTCTTATCACTCCATTTGTAGCACATCATAAATTTATAGAAAAAACTAGTTTGAGTGAATTGAAGGCCAAAATTAAAAAGTTTAGAAAAATATCAAAAAAGCACTGTGGGCATTTTTCAATTATTCTTAATAATGAAGTTTTTGAAAATTCAGTTAAAAATAGTAAGCGTAGATTTCATTTTATATCCGTTATTAAAAATTTAGAAGAGAGAGTTTAATCATAAATTAATTTCTTGTTATTTAATAAGTTTATAAAAAGAAATATCTTTAAATCTAAAAATTAAAATGGATATTAAAAAGTCGCAAAAAAAGGTCGATGACTGGATAAAAAAATATGGGGTAAGATATTTTGATATTATGACAAATATGGCAATCTTAACCGAAGAGGTAGGTGAAGTTGCAAGGATAATAAGCAGAGAATATGGTGAGCAAAGTATAAAAAAAAATGATAAACCCTTTAATTTGTCAGAAGAATTGTCGGATGTACTATTTGTTGTTTTTTGTATTGCGAATCAGACAAACATCGATCTAGAATCTGAATTTAACAAAAAATTAATTAAAAAGTCAGTTAGAGACTCAACTAGGCATAAAGAAAACAAAAAATTATTTTAAAATGTATGATTTCAATTTTACATGCTAACAGAATTGTAAAGGCAGATATATCCTTAACAGGTTCCAAAAGTATAACCAATAGATTACTTATTTTAAATAGTATTTACTCATCACTTAAAATTAAAAACAAGTCCGAGTCAAATGATACTGTTGTCTTGGAAAATGCACTTAAATCATGTTCGAATATTAAAGATATTGACCACGCAGGAACTGCAATGCGTTTTCTAGCAGCTTATTATTCAAGTTTGGAAAACGTAGAAACTGTTCTTAAGGGCTCAAAAAGGATGCACGAGAGACCAATTTATCCTTTAATTAATTGTTTGAAAACAATTGGAGCCGATATTACTTATCTTGAGAAAGACGGTTTTCCACCAATAAAAATCGTTGGAAAAAAATTAAAATCTAAAAGGGTGAAAATTTCTTCTAACGTTAGCAGTCAATTTATTTCAGCTATTTTACTTATCGCGCCTAAGTTAATAAATGGGCTAGAGATTGAGTTAAAAGGACAACTGATATCTAGACCCTATATAGAAATGACATTATCTCTATTAAATAATTTGGGAATAAAAACAAGCTTTAATAAGAAATTGATCACCATAGAAAATAAAAATAAAGTTCAAGAAAAACAGATTAGCGTTGAATCTGACTGGAGTTCGGCTTCTTACTGGTATAGTATAGTTGCACTTAGTGAGATAGGGGAGGTAAAACTCAACAATTTTTTCAAAAACAGTATACAAGGAGATTCAATTTTAAGCAAATACTATGAAACTTTAGGAGTTGACACGAAATTTACGGGAAACAGAGTCATACTAACTAAAATTAAAGATTTTGTAAATCCTAAAAAATTAAATTTAAATTTAATTGATAGTCCAGATTTAGCTCAAACAATTTCGGTTACTTGTTTTGGGCTTGGTATAAATTGTTTTTTAGAAGGATTACAAACTCTTAACATTAAAGAAACAAAAAGATTAATAGCGTTAAAAAAGGAATTGACAAAGTTAGGGGCAAATCTTGAAGTTACAGAAAGTACATTAAAACTTTATGAGTCAAATAACATTAAAAAAAATATTTTGATAAATACTTATCAAGATCATAGAATGGCAATGTCTTTTGCCCCGTTGTCACTCAAAATTCCAATTTTTATAAAAAACCCAAATGTGGTAGTTAAATCGTATCCAAAGTTTTGGAAAGATTTGAAGAAAGCTGGATTTACAGTTAAGCCAATTAAAAATATAACATAAATAGCTTGACAACCCGATGTTTCAAAATGTATATTTGCTAAAAACAAGTTGAATGAAATTATCAGACTTTAATTACGAACTGCCAAAAAAACTACTTGCTGAATTCCCTTCTGAAAATAGAGATGAGTCAAGACTAATGGTTATTGACCGCAAAGAACAAAAGATTGAACATCATCAGTTCAAAGATTTAATTAACTACTTTGAGGAGGGGGATGTTATAATTTTAAATAACACAAAAGTTTTCCCAGCCAGGTTGTATGGAAATAAAGAAAAAACAGGTGCCAGAATTGAAGTTTTTTTACTAAGGGAACTTAATAGGGAGCAAAGGTTGTGGGATGTTTTGGTAGATCCTGCCCGGAAAATTAGAATCGGTAACAAGCTCTACTTTGGAGATGATGACAGCCTTGTCGCTGAAGTGATAGACAATACCACTTCAAGAGGTCGAACTCTTAGATTCTTATTTGATGGTACTTATGACCAATTTAGATTAAAACTTAATGGTCTGGGAGAGACACCTTTACCCAAGTATATCAAAAGAGAACCCACTCTTGAAGACAAAGAAAGATATCAAACCATATATGCAAAGAATGAGGGTGCAGTTGCTGCTCCAACAGCTGGCCTCCACTTTTCAAGACATTTGCTGAAAAAACTGGAGATAAAAGGCATAAATATTGCTGAAATCACACTACATGTGGGTCTAGGAACTTTTAATCCAGTAGAGGTAGAAGATTTATCCAAGCATAAAATGGACTCAGAGGAACTAATTATTGAACAGAAAGCCGCAGACTTGGTAAATAAATCAATTCTAAAAAAGAAAAAGATTTGTGCAATTGGCACAACTGTAATGAGGGGTTTAGAAAGTTCAGTTTCATCAATGAGTACCTTAAATCCTTATAAAGGTTGGACTCATAAGTTTATTTTTCCCCCACATGATTTTGCAATCGCAAACTCAATGGTGACAAATTTTCACACACCTAAATCAACCTTATTAATGATGGTTTCTGCTTTTGTGGGTAACGACCTTACTAAAGAAGCGTATAATGTAGCCATCAAGGAAAAATATAGATTTTATTCCTATGGAGATGCGATGCTAATTCTCTAATTTGATGAAAAAAAAAGATGATATTCGATTGTTAAACTCAGGAGAACTTGAAGATTTTTTTATTAGTAAAAACCAAAAAAAATATAGAGTAAGTCAAGTTTTAGACTGGATTTGGTGTAAAGGAGTTGATAGTTTTTCGCAGATGTCAAATTTATCCGACAATCTAAGAAAACTTCTTGACAAAAAGTTTGATTTAAAAAAGCCAATCGAAGTAAAATCACACAAAAGTAGTGATGGAACAGTTAAATATTCAATCCAACTTTATGACGGAAATTATGTTGAAGCAGTATTAATACCAAATAAAAATAGGATAACGGCATGTATATCATCCCAAGTCGGCTGTAGTTTAGATTGTAAATTCTGCGCAACTTCTAGATTGGTTAGAAAACGGAATCTACTCTTTTACGAAATTTTTGATCAAATATTCTATTTAAGTGAGCAGAGTAAAATTCTTTTTGAAAGGAAAATATCAAATGTTGTTTTTATGGGAATGGGAGAACCATTATTAAATTATAGCAATGTAGTTAAGGCAGTAAGAAAGATAAAGCTGAAACAAGGATTAAATTTTTCACCAAAAAGAATAACAATTTCAACTTCTGGAATTCCTAAGTTAATCAAAAATATCGCACATGAAGATTTAAATTGTAATCTAGCAATTTCTCTTCATTCCGCTATTCAAAAAACAAGAGAAGTCATTATGCCTTTTTCAAAAAAATTCACCTTAGAAGATTTAATAGATTCACTTAAATACTGGTATAGTATGACAAAAAAAAAAATACTCTATGAATACATTATTTTCGAAGGGATTAATGACGATATTGAACACATAAATGCATTAGTTAAAATATGTAAAATTTTGCCATGTAAAGTAAATTTTATAGAATACAATCCTATTGGGGATATCACCTACAGGCAATCTAAAGTTGAGAAACTCCACTTATATCAAAAATATTTAAATAATGAAGGGATAGTTAATACCTTCAGAATTTCAAGGGGTAGAGATATAAAGGCCGCTTGTGGTCAATTGATTAATTTTAATAGAGTTGGTCCATGAAAGCCGTCGAGAAAATAAAAAAACCTATTTACCGTGAAATGGAAATTTTTGAAGAAAAGTTTGCCTTGTCCATGTTTTCAAAGGTTCCTTTAATAAATCGAATTGCCCATTTTATAGTTAAAAGGAAGGGAAAACAAATGAGACCCATGCTAGTTTTTCTTACAGCTAAATTAATCAACAACGGAGAAATAAATGAACGTACATATAGAGGTGCGTCAGTCATTGAATTAATTCACACTGCCACTCTTGTGCATGACGATATTGTTGATGACTCAAACTTTAGAAGAGGTTTTTTTTTCTATAAATGCATTATGGAAAAATAAAATAGCTGTTTTAGTAGGTGATTTCCTTTTATCAAAAGGAATGTTACTTTGTATTGAAAATAATGATTTTGATTTACTGAAATACATTTCTGTTGCGGTTAGAGAAATGAGTGAAGGAGAACTTTTACAGGCTGAAAAAGCCAGGGGGTTCAACATTAAAGAAGATTTATATTTGGAGATAATAAGAAAAAAAACTGCAACTTTGATTGGAACCTGCTGTGCTATTGGTCCGAAGTCTATCAAAGCAGATAAAAAAGTGGTCGATAAACTTTTTTTGTTTGGTGAGTTAATTGGAATAACATTTCAAATTAGAGATGATTTGTTTGATTTTAGCGAAAATAAAATTGGCAAACCCATTGGAATTGATATTAAGGATAAAAAAATGACCTTACCGCTAATCCACGTAATCAATAAGGTCGATTTAAAAGATAGAAACTGGATTTTAGATACTTTAAAAAAACATAATAAAAATAAGGTTAAGGTAAAGCAGTTAATAAATTTTGTTAAGGATAATGGTGGTGTTGAGTATGCAAAAAAGGTTATGTCAAAATATAAATCAATGGCTCTAAAGGTATTATTAGAATTTCCTAAAAACGATTTTCGCACATCACTTGAATTTATGTTAGATTATGTCATTGAACGAAAGTACTAAATACTTTTTTCATTATGTTTGATAAAATAAAATGATTTGATTTCAAAAACCTCTATTAATAATATTTTTGATATAGCTCGTGTAGAAGAGGTAATTCGTGATTTTATAAGTTTGAAGAAGGCTGGAAGTAACTACAAAGGGCTTAGTCCATTTTCGCAAGAAAAAACCCCAAGCTTTATGGTTTCTCCTGCTAAGCAAATTTGGAAAGACTTTAGCAGTGGAAAGGGAGGAAATGTTGTTGCATTTCTTATGGAGCATGAGGGTTTTTCTTACCCTGAGGCAATTAAATATCTAGGGAAAAAATACAATATTGAGATAGAAGAGTTCACAAAGACCCCTGAGGAACAAATAAAGTTTGATATTAGAGAAGGTTTATATATAGTTCTAAGTTTTTCTAATGAGTACTATATAAAAAATTTAATTAGTACCGATCGGGGAAAATCAATAGGTATTTCCTATTTAAAAAGTCGTGGGTTTACAGATGATTCAATAAAAAAATTTGGTTTAGGTATATCATTCAACGAAAAAAAAGGATTTACAAATTATGCAATAAAAAAAGGGTACGATATATCACATCTTGAGAAAAGTGGTTTAACAATAAAAGGTAATAATGGGGGGGTTGATCGATTTAAAAATAGAATAATGTTCCCAATTAAAAGTATTTCAGGCAGAGTTCTTGGATACGGTGCAAGAACAATGACAAACCTGTCGAACGTGGCTAAGTATATAAATTCACCTGAAAGTGAAGTTTACCAAAAAAGTAAAGTGTTATATGGTCTGTTTGAATCCAAATCTTTTATAATAAAAGAAGATAATTGTTATTTAGTTGAGGGTTACACGGATGTAATTCAATTATATCAAAAAGGGATTAAAAATGTAGTTTCTTCTTCAGGAACTGCTCTCAGCTCGCATCAAATAATGCTCGTAAAAAGACTAACAGAAAATATAACTATAATCTTTGATAGAGATCAAGCTGGCATTAGTGCTGCAGTTAGGGGGATTGATATGATATTAGAACACGGAATGAATGTAAGAGTTTGTAAACTTCAGCAAGGTGAAGATCCAGATTCATTGGCCAGGAAACATTCTTTAGAATTCATTAAAGAATATATAAACAATAATAGTCTTGACTTTATAAATTTCAAAGCATCTTTGCTAGCCAAAGACTATGAAAATGAACCGGCCAAAAAAGCTGAAGTTATAAATAATATTGTTAAAAGTATTAGTCTCGTCAAAGACATAATCAAGAGGGAACTTTATGTTCAAACATGTTCAAAAATTATGAAAATTTCTGAAGATTCAATCTTCAAAACACTTTCCCAAATTAAAAAAATTGATAAAAACTACGACCGAAATCGGAAATCTAAATCCTTTGATGTTATTAAAAATCCAAGCCCAGAGGTTGATTCAATTGATGAGTTATATGAGTTAGAAAAAAAAATAATAACAATTTTGATTCTATATGGTGATAAACAAGAGACTTTTAACGAATCAATTCTTATTTTCTCTGAACAAAATGATGAAATTTTAGAAAAAAATAAATATGTTAATTCTAAAGTGTATGAAAAAATATTTTTGGATCTTCAACAAGACGAAATAGAGTTTGCTAACGCAGAATTTAGAGAGCTATTCGACATTTTAATTACGGAATATCAGATAAATGGATTCATTTCAATTGAAAAAATTGTACCAGTCTTGTCTAAAGAGCTTAGCGAAATAGTTAGTTCTATATTATTGGAGGAAGAAAAACACTTTTTGCATAGTTGGGACAAAAAAAGCATTTTCGTAAAAATCCCATCAGAAAATGTTAGTACAATGGTCACAGAAATTATTTTAAGTTTGCGAAAGTTATTAGTAAGTAAAAAAATCGAGTCCCTTCAAGAAAATATAAAATCTAAAAACGATAGTGGCGTACTTGAAGATGTAATGGGATATTACCAATTAAGACGTGTTGTGTCATCAAAATTAAATAGGGTACTTTAGACTTTCTGGCACTTTGCAAACCGGTATGGGTTTCATTTTGTGCTTATTTTTTTTGTTTAAGTTCTTATATAATTCGTTTACCTCCTTTTGTCTTCTTGTAAACTTTTCATCAAAATTTTTTCCAAAGTTTTTCATTATGAATTCAATTTCATTGTAGGATGCACCTATTTGATCTTCATCAGTTCTATCATCATCCCAAAGTCCGTCGGTTGGTTTTGAATTTTGAATATCATGTATTACGTTTAAAAATTTAGCCAGAATATAAACTTCTGACTTCATTAGGTCAGCAATTGGACTTATATCCACACCACCATCTCCGTATTTTGTATAAAAACCTATTCCAAAATCTTCAACTTTATTACCCGTTCCAGTCACCAAAAAATTATTTATTGATGCAAAGAAATACAAAGTTGTCATTCTTAGTCTGGCTCTAGAGTTTGCTAGTGCAAGATTTCTCTTGTCTTCATCAATGTCATCTGGTAAAGTCAAACGAAATTCATCAAACAATTTTGTAAGAGATAAGTGGTGATGAGAAACGTTCCTGTATTTTTTTTCTAGCCATTGAATATGTTTCCTGGCTTTAGATACTTGAGATGTATTTTGACGAATACCCATTTCTAAACATAATGTTGGGTAGCCAGTCCTAGCACAAATTGTTGAGGTTACAGCTGAATCTATTCCACCAGAAACCCCAACTACAAAGCCATCCATTCCAGATTTACTGGCATATTCAACTAACCAATTTTCAATGAACTGTGATACCTTTTGAATGTTTTTCATTGGATATTTTTCATAATTTAATAATTTGCAAATTAAAGTACAAAGGATATGTCTAAGCTATACAAGTTATTAGTATTTCTTATATTAATAATATTTTGCCTTATATTAATTTTTCCTAGATTTTCCAATAATAAAAAAATTGATTTAGATATAATTAAAATCCCTCTAGAAATTGAATTTGATCGATTTGACTTAAAATTTTCATCTGTCAGCAAAAAAAAATTTAAAAATTTAAAAAAAAAATATAATTATTTATTCCCAAGTCAATTCTCGGACAGTTTATGGATAAAAAGAAAAAATGATACTATTCAAACTATGCTTCAAAGCGAAGTAAATAAAGTTTTTCCTGATCTGAGTAAACTTGAAAAAGAGGTAGAACTTATATACAAGTACATTATTTATCATTTTCCCAAAATAAAAGTTCCTAAATTCTTAACATTGATCAATAATGTTGATTACCAAAATAAAATAATTTTTACTGATACATTGGTGCTAATTTCATTGGACACATTCTTGGGATCAAAAAACAAAATATACGATGGAATACCAGATTTTATAAGAAAAGACATGGATAAATCTAGGGTTGGATCCATTTTAGTTGATAAAATTGCTAGTTCATTAATTAAATTTCCAAATACTAGATTTTTTTTAGACAGAATCATTTATAAAGGGAAAATACTTTTATTAAAAGATTTTGTCATTCCATTTTCAAGTGATGAAATAAAAATCGGATTTTCTAAAGAGGAGATTAATTGGGCGAAACAAAACGAAGAATACATATGGAAATATTTTATTGAGAGTGAGTTACTTTATAAAACGAATGATGATTTAATAGACAGATTTATTGCACCAGCCCCATTTTCAAAATTTTATTTGGAAATCGACAATGAAAGTCCAGGAAAGATTGGACAATGGGTTGGTTGGCAAATTTTAAGATCATTTAGAAAAAAAAATCCAACACTAACGATTTCAGACATTTTGAATCTGTCTTCCGAAGAATTGTTTAAAAACGCTAATTATAAACCCTAAATCAATGGTTAAAAAAAAACAAGCTAAAATTAAAATTGTAGTTGAATTAGATGAAAACAAAATACCAGAAAAGATAATTTGGTCAGCTCCTGACGGAGGTGTAAATAATAAGGTGTCTAAAGCAATATTCTTGTCTATATGGGATCATCGAAGCAAGGAATCTTTGTCGATTGATTTGTGGACTAAGGAAATGCCAGTAGATGAAATGAACGACTTTTTCTATCAGTCTGTAATAACAATGGGAGAAACATTTCACAAAGCTACTGACAACGATAAAATTAAAGATGTAATGAAGAAATTTTCTGCTTCAATGAAAAAAAACTGACTCAAAAAAATCAGTGAATATTATATCTGCTTATATGTGCTGAAATATTGTCTATACCTATTTTTTTTTTCGATGAGGTGATAAAATATTTTGGTTTTTTATTGAGTTTGTTTTTTAACTCTAACATGTATTCCTTAGCACTAATTTCCCCCTCTTTTAATTTATCACTTTTGGAGAAAATGACTGAAAATTTCTTTTCTTGATTTATTAGCCAAGACATGAAATTTAAATCAATTTCTAGGGGTTTATGTCTTATATCAATAATCAAAAAAATTAATTTTATTTGTTTTCTGTATAGAAAATAATCAGTAATTAATTTGTCAATATTTTTTTTAATCTTTTTAGATATGCTCGCGTAGCCATAACCAGGTAAATCCGTTAGATAACAGCTGTCATTGATCTTAAAATGATTTATTAGTTTAGTTTTTCCAGGTTTTCCGGATACTTTAGCTATTTTTTTTTTTTTACAAATAGAGTTTATTAAAGAAGATTTCCCAACATTTGAACGTCCAATAAAAGCAAACTCAGGAATCAATTCATTTGGGCAATCTTTTACATTTGGACTACTGGCAACGAATTCTGATTTAAATATATACATTTAAACCAATTCTTTTTTTTGTTTGAGCCAATTAAATAAAATTCTGTTGAACTCATTTGGATATTCCATCATCGGAGCGTGCCCACAATTTTTTATCCATTTTAATTCAGAATTTGGGAGTAATAATTTAAACTCTGTTGCAACTTCTGGAGGTGTGACTAAATCGTTCTCTCCCCAAATTAGAAGTGTAGGAGTTAGAATATTAGGTAGCTCTTTGGACATATTATGTCTAATAGCACTTTTCGCAATAGCGAGTGTTCTTACAAGTTTATCTCTGTTATTAACAGTTTCATAAACTTCATCTATTATTTCTTTAGTCGCCACCTTTGGGTTAAAAAACACCTCTTCAGTTTTTTTCTTTATGTATTCATAATTTTCCCTTTTGGGATAACTTTCACCCATCGAATTTTCGTACAACCCAGAACTTCCAGTAAGTACTAAAGATTTCACTATGTTTGGATTATTATTAGAAAAAATTAAACCTATGTGTCCACCCAGAGAATTTCCAAGTAAAATCACATTATTTAAATTTTTATGTTGTATGAAATCTTCTAGAAAATCTGAGAAGGCCTTTACAGTAGTTTCTTTGAGAGGTAAATTATAAATTGGTAATTCTGGAATAATAACTTTATAATCCCTAGATGAGAAAAAATCTAGGACATCAGTGAAATTGCTTAACCCTCCCATTAATCCGTGCAAAAGAATAATAACTTGACCTTCTCCCTTTTCTATGTAATTATATTTATCCAATTTTCCATTAAATTTTCAGTTACTATCCATTCAAATATAACTAATTCGACGCATTCATTCTATTTTATTTTTTAAAGTTTAAATTAAATTTTGTGGTAAAAGTTATTAACAATGTGGTAGTAAGTGGATAATTGTGGTAAATATCTTTTATATTTATATAAAGATTTACAAAGTTGGATCATTTTATAGGTACTTATGAGTGTAAAATTGATATTAAAGGAAGAATTTTAATTCCTTCAGCCTTAAAAAAACAAATATCGATATCTAACAAGGAGGGTTTTGTCATTAAAAGGGGGTTGTTTAATAATTGCCTGGAATTATATCCATTTGATCAATGGAAATTTGTGATGAATAAAATTGATCAACTAAATCGATTTAACAAAAAAAATATTGATTTTATTCGCCGATTTACAGCTGGAGTAAAAAAAATTGATATAGATACAAATGGAAGGTTATTAATTCCTAAGGACTTGATAAAACATGCACATATTAAAAAAGATATAGTCTTAAGTGCTGCTGTAAATATTCTCGAAATATGGGATAAGAATCTTTATGAAGAGGTAATTGATGAAGCAAAAGTTGATTTTAGTTCTCTAGCTGAAGAAGTAATGGGAGATGAAAATGAATGATTTTTTTTACCATAACCCAGTATTACTTGAAGAGTCAATTTCTGAGCTTATAACCGACCCAAATGGTACATACGTTGACGTAACCTATGGGGGTGGAGGACACTCAAAAGAAGCGTTACGAAAGCTTTCAAAGAAAGGAAGGCTTTTTGCATTTGACCAGGATATTGACGCAAAGAAAAATCTAATTGACGACACAAGATTTTATTTTATCAATTCAAATTTTAAACATTTAAAAAAATATTTAAACCACTTCAAGGTATGCAAAGTCACGGGTATAATTGCAGATTTTGGGGTTTCATCCCATCAATTGGAAATTCCTTCAAGAGGTTTTTCCGTGATGAACGATGGACCTTTAGATATGAGGATGAATCAATCTTCAGTTTTGACAGCTGAGAGTATTATTAATAATTATGAAGAAAAAAAAATTTATAAAATATTAAAAGACTATGGGCAGGTCAGAAAGGCAAGTGAAATAGCAAAGAAAATTGTGTCCTACAGAAAAATAAAACCAATAAAATCAACAGTGGGCCTTGTTAGAGTAGTCGAAGACTCTATAAATAAATTTTCAAAATATAAAACTCTCGCAAAGATTTTCCAATCTTTTAGAATAGAAGTCAATGATGAGCTAGCGGTAATAAAACAACTTATGCTTCAGGCCTCAGAGTTGATAGAGTTTAAAGGTAGAATGGTTTGTATTTCTTATCATTCCTTAGAAGACAGACTTATTAAAAATTTTATAAGAAGTGGTTCATTCGATAATAAAGACAACAGAGATTTTTTTGGCAATATTAAAAAGCCATTTAAAAAAATTGGGAGTTTATTAATGCCTAAAGTTGAGGAAATAAATAAGAACAAAAGAGCAAGGAGCGCCAGGATGAGAGTAGCTGAAAAAATATGAAAAGTGTTTTATCCCTTTTGAATATTGATTTTTTGTTGAAAGAAGATTCAATGAAAAACTGGAGAATGCTTTTTTTTATATCAATTCTTGCTATGATATCTATAGCTAGTGGCCACAACGCAGATAAAAAAATTTATCAGATTGCGAATTTGAATAATGATTTGAAACGTGTTAAAAGCAAATTTGTGGAAAATAAATCTCAATTAATGTTTTTAAGGCTAGAAACTAGAGTTTCTCAAAAACTCCTTGAAATAGGAGTAGGGCCTTCTAAAGAACAACCTATTAGACTAAAGTTAAATAAATAGTGCATCTATGAAAAAAAAAATAATGTTTAGATACTACGTTTCCCTAACCTTTATAATTTTTTTCGCATTTATTTTAATTTTTAAATTATTATACATACAAATTAAAGAGGGTGACTACTACAGGAGTATTTCAAAAAATAACACAATTAAAAATTTCATTTTAGAACCCAGTAGAGGTAATATATACTCGGATGATAACAGTTTGTTGGCAACTACAACTCCACGTTATGAAATTAGATGGGATTCAAAAGTTCCATCTGAAGTAGACTTTCAAAAAAACAAAGTAGATCTTTCAAGAGAACTTTCTAAAATCTTGGATAAAAAAAGCAGTTATTACTTGGAAATTTTAAATAATGCTAGAAAGGAAGGGAACAGATATCTTTTAATATCAAGGAGTTTAAGCTATTCTCAATACAAACTTATAAAAGAATTACCCCTTTTTAATCTTTCTTCTCTTAAGGGAGGATTAATTGTCGAGTCCAAAGAGGTTAGAGAAAAACCGATGGGCAAAATTTGTGAAAGGACAATTGGTTATGAAAAAAAGAACCCTTCTGGACAGTATATAAGAGTTGGTTTAGAAGGTGCTTTCAGTCATTTTTTAAAAGGGCAGAGTGGACAAAGATTGAAACAAAAAATAGCTAATGGACAGTGGAAGCCCATAAATGACAACAACGAAAGAGAGCCAACACAAGGATACGATATTTATTCAACTATAAATGTTAATATTCAAGATATATCCCATCATGCTCTTTTACGACAGTTAGAAAAATACGATGCCGACCATGGTTGTGTTGTAGTCATGAAAACAAATTCAGGGGAAGTCAAGTCAATTGTTAATCTTTCTAAAACTAAAAACGGTAAATATTACGAAAAACTTAATTACGCAGTAGCAGAGTCACAAGAGCCAGGCTCTACATTTAAATTAATGTCAGTAATTGCAACATTAGAAAATGATAACACTTTAAGTAAAAAGCTGATTGACACACAAAATGGTGAAATTACGTTTTATAATAAATACAAAGTTCGTGATTCAAAAAAAGGAGGTTATGGAAAAATAAGTCCCTCAAAAGCATTCGAGATTTCTTCTAATACTGGAATAGTAAATATGGTTTATGAGAATTATAAAAATAATCCAAAAAAATTTGTAGATAGACTTTATAACATGGGATTAAATGATGTGTTAGGTTTGAGCATTAAAGGAGAAGGCAAACCAATGATTCCATACCCTGGAGAGAAAAATTGGAGTGGAATTTCACTTCCATGGATGGCATTTGGTTATGGAATACAACTAACACCTCTTCAAATTCTATCATTTTATAATGGCATTGCCAACGGAGGAGAAATGGTTAAACCACGATTTATAAACAAAATAAAAAGTCCTGGTTCATCTTCAATCAAAGTATTCGAAAAGGAAATTTTAAACCCATCTATTTGTTCCGATAGGACCCTCGGTAAGGTTCAAAAAATGATGTTCAATGTTATTGACAAAAAGTGGGGAACTGCCAACAAAATTAAAAGTAGTCAACTAAAAATGGCAGGTAAAACAGGGACATGCCAAATAGAATACACCTCAGAAGAGACCCAATATGTATCAAGTTTTGTTGGATATTTCCCATATGAAAATCCTGAATATTCATGCATTGTTGTTGTAAATAAACCTGATAAAAAAATTGGTTATTACGGTGGTGAAGTCGCAGCTCCAGTCTTCAAAGAAATAGCTGAAAAATTATATTCAAGAATTCCTAAAGATGTGATTTATATCTCTGAAGACCAACTAAACAATTTTCCTAAAAACTACAAAGAGGTTAAAATCAATAAAAAAAATAATAGTCCTGTTATTCCTGATCTAGTTGGAATGCCTGCGATGGATTCAATTGTGGTTCTTGAGCAAATGGGTTTAAAATTTCTACTCAAAGGAGAGGGAAAAGTTTTTAGTCAATCAATTAAGTCGGGATCAAAAATCGATTATGATAAAAAAATCATTTTATATCTGTCATGAAAATATTAAAAGATATTATCTACGGTATTGATTTAGAATCAATAAAGGGAGATACAGGTTTAATTATTAAATCAATTGAATTTGATTCCAGGAAGGTAGTTAAAGGATCATTATTTATCGCAATTAAAGGTGATAACAAAGATGGACACGAATTTATTGATAAGGCGATAGAAAATGGCGCCTGCGCTGTTGTTTACAGCGATTATATTTTTAAGGACGAAAGAATAACATTTATAAAAACCCCAAACACAAGAAAATCACTGTCAATAATAGCATCAAATTTTTATGAAAATCCATCAAAAAAAATAAAATTAGTTGGGATAACTGGAACCAATGGTAAAACAACAATCGCAACTATTCTCCACAATCTCTTCAACAAAGCAGGTTTGAAATCAGGACTAATTTCGACCATCAATATTCAATACAACAGTATTGAAATTGAAAATCATCATACCACACCTGATTCAAAAAAAATAAATCAAATACTCTATCGAATGGTAGAAAGCGAAATTGAATTTTGTTTTATAGAAGTTTCATCACACGGAATTGATCAAGATAGAATAAATGGTTTAAAATTTTATTGTGGCGTTTTTACAAATATTACACGAGATCACTTAGATTATCATAAATCTTTTGCTTCATACAGAAATGTAAAAAAGAAATTTTTTGATAATCTAACACGTGAATCTTTTGCAATTATTAATGCAGACGATAAAAACTCAAAATTCATGGTTCAGAATTGTTTGTCAAAAATTAAAACTTTTGGGATAAACAACTTTGCCGATAATAATGCTAAAATTTTAGAAATCGGTTTTTCAGGAATGCTTTTGAAAATTAATGAAAATGAATTCTGGACTCCTCTTGTAGGAAAATTTAATGCCTCTAATCTTTTGGCAGTTTTTTCAGTAGCCAATGTTGCAGGATTAAAGTCAATTGAAACTCTCAAAATTTTAAGCCAAACCAAGGGTATAAGTGGAAGATTTGAAATTTTAAAAACACCTAATAATGCTTACGTAATAGTTGATTATGCGCATACTCCAGACAGTTTAGAAAATGTTTTAGAAACAATCAGCCAAATAAGAACTAAAAATGAATTATTTACTACTATAATAGGATGTGGCGGCAATAGAGATTTGGGGAAAAGATCCAAGATGGGACAAATTGTTTTGAATGGTTGTGACAAAGTGATTTTCACATCTGATAATCCTAGATATGAAAAACCTGAAAAAATAATTGATGATATGTTATTGGGAATTGACTCCGAAAATATAAAAAAAATATCCAAAATAATTAACAGAGAGGAAGCAATTAAAAAGGGTTGTGCACAACTAAATTCAGGCGACATTCTTTTAGTAGTTGGAAAGGGTCATGAAACTTATCAAGAGATTAAAGGAGAGAAAATTCCTTTTAATGATTTAAAAATTGTAAAAGACCTATTTAGTTAAATTTTATGCTTTATTATTTATTTAATTTTCTCGAACAAAAATATCAAATTCCTGGAGCGGGTCTTTTTCAATATATTTCCTTTAGAGCTTCATTTGCACTTATTTTCTCTCTGGTCATCTCAATATTTTTTGGAAGAAAAATTATAAAAATTTTAAAGAAAAATAAGATTGGTGAAAAGGTTAGAAAATTAGGGTTAATAGATGAAGCAAGTAAAAATGGTACACCAACAATGGGTGGAATTATAATAATAATTGGAACAATACTGCCTGTATTTTTATTCTCAAAGTTTAATAACATATACATTATTTTGCTAATATTCACCACACTATGGATGGGTACTATTGGTTTTATAGATGATTACATCAAAATTTTCAAAAACGATAAAAAAGGTTTAAAAGGGGGCTTTAAAATCATCGGGCAAATTATGTTAGGATTTGTTATAAGCTCCACTATTTATTTCCATCCGGGAATAACTATCAAAGAAAAGATGGTGGAATTCACTAAAAACTCAAAAGTTCAAAATAAAACTTTTTATAAAGAAGAGAAATCAACAAAAACTACAATCCCTTTAGTTAAGGACAACGAGTTTGATTATTATTTTTTAATCAAATGGTCTTCTATCCCTAAATCAATGACATGGATAATTTTTATTCCAATGGTTATTTTTATTATAACTGCCGTTTCAAACGGCGCGAATTTAACCGACGGTGTTGATGGATTGGCTGCGGGTAGCTCGGCAATTATGGCGATCACACTTGGTATTTTTGCATGGGTGTCAGGCAATATAATTTTTTCAGATTATTTAAACATTATGTATATACCTGATGCCGGGGAGATCACAGTTTTTGTGGCATCATTTACAGGAGGGTTAATTGGATTCTTGTGGTTTAATACATATCCAGCTGACGTTTTCATGGGTGATACTGGGAGTTTGACTGTTGGGGCTTTAATTTCAGTTATAGCGATTATGGTTAGAAAAGAACTACTACTGCCTATTATTTGCGGAATTTATCTAGTAGAAGTTTTATCTGTATTAATTCAAGTTTCCTTCTTTAAGTATACAAAAAATAAAAAAGGGGTGGGTCAAAGGGTTTTCTTAATGTCTCCAATACACCATCATTTTCAAAAAAAGGGACTTCATGAGAGTAAAATTGTAAATAGATTTTTAATAATTGGGGTTTTATTAAGTGTAATAGCAATTATAACACTAAAGATAAGATGAAGGGATTAATCGTAATTCTAGGTTCAGGTGAAAGTGGGAGAGGTGCTGCAATTCTAGCTAAAAAGATAGGATATGATGTTTTCGTATCGGATTTAAATAAAATTCAAAAAACAACAAAACTATTGTTTAAAAATTTGTCCATTGAATATGAAGAAAATCAGCACTCGATAGATAAAATTTTAAGAGCAGAAAAAATAATAAAAAGTCCGGGGATTGATATGAAGTCAGACATAATAACTGACATCCAAAAAAATGGTATTGACATTATATCAGAAATTGAATTCGGCTTTTTACAGACTGATTCAAAGATTATAGGAGTTACAGGTAGTAATGGTAAAACGACTACTGCAACAATGATTTACAAAATTTTAAAAAAATCAGGGTTTGATGTTGGATTAGCAGGAAACATTGGTAAAAGTTTTTCTGAATCTGTCGCTGAACAAAATCATAAAATTTATGTTTTAGAAATAAGCAGCTTCCAATTAGATACTATAGTAAATTTTTCTCCTGATATATCAGTTATTACAAGTATTTCCCCAGATCATCTAGACAGATATAATTATGATTTTGATGAATATGTAAAAACAAAACTAAAAATAACACTTAATCAAAATATAAACCAATTTTTAATTTTTAATTCTGATGATGTGGATTTAAAGAAGGCTGTTGAGAATTACGCTAAAAATGTAACTCAATTTCCTTACGGCTTTAGTTCTCCAAAAGGAAGTTTAAGGACTACAGTTGTAAAAAAATCAATAATTGTAAAAGAAAAAAAAAATATTAATATGTATGATACTTTAAATTTTTCCCTAAAAGGGAGACATAACTTACTAAATGCAATGGCTGCAGTTTCAGTAGCTAGACTTTTAAAAGTCTCAAATAAATGCATAAGAGATAGTTTGATAAGTTTTTCAAATGTAGAGCATAGACTTGAGGAGGTTTTAAAAATTCAAAACATAACCTATATAAATGATTCAAAGGCTACAAATGTTAATGCAACTTTTTATGCTCTTGAGAGCATGGAGGGTCAAACAGTATGGATTGCGGGAGGAATTGATAAAGGTAATAATTATATGGAACTATTGCCTTTGGTAAGAGAAAAGGTTAAATCAATTGTTTGTATTGGGTTGGATAATGAAAAAATAATTGAATCTTTTTCTCCTGTTGTTGATGTTTTAGTGGAAACTCAGTCTATGTCTGAGGCAGTTAAAATTGCACATAAACTCGCAAATAAAAAGGATTATGTTTTATTGTCACCTGCATGTGCAAGTTTTGATCTTTTCAAAAATTTTGAAGATCGTGGAAACCAGTTTAAAAAAGCGGTAAGAAATCTTTAATAATGCAAAAAAGATTACTTCAAGGTGATAAAGTTTTGTGGGCACTTTTAGCGTTACTTGCTCTTTTTTCGTTCTTTCCAATTTTTAGTGCCAGTTCAAATTTAAGTTACGTTATTGGAACTGGTTCTCCGTGGCAATATTTACTAAAACACACATTTATTCTTATCACGGGATTTTTATTAATTCTCAGTGTTCATAAAATTCCTTTTTATTACTTCAAAGGAATATCAATTTTACTTTTACCAATTGTGATTTTAATGTTACTATATACGATATCACAGGGTAAAATGATTGACGGAGTGAACGCAAGTAGATGGATTAAGATTCCTCTTATAGGGATTAGTTTTCAAACATCTTCTTTAGCTTCTCTGGTACTTATGATCTACATAGCATACTATCTTGATAAAATTAAAGAACAAAATATTGATTTTAGAAAATCATTGTTACCATTATGGATTCCAATTTTTTTGACATTCGTATTAGTTTTCCCAACAAATTTATCTACAGCATTTATTTTTTTATTCACCGTTTTTTTGATTTTAATTTATGGTTGTTATCCTTTAAAGCATTTATTCAATATTTTTTTAATTGGATCTTTTTTGTTTACAATTTTTATTTTTTTAGCAATCCAATTTCCAGAAAAAGCACCAGACAGAATGAGGACTTGGATAAATAGAGTTGAAAATTATTTTAACCCTTTATCAAGCAAAGATGGAAATTATCAAATTGAAAGAGCAAAAACTGCAATTGCAACGGGTGGAATAACCGGTTTGGGAGTTGGAAAAAGTGTGATGAAAAACTTTTTACCTCAAAGTAGTTCAGATTTCATTTATGCTATTATTGTTGAGGAGTACGGCCTAATAGGAGGAATAATGGTCATCTTAATTTATTTATTAATTCTCTTTAGAATAACAGTTATCCTCCACCACACTAGTTCCGTTTATGGTAAATTATTAATTATTGGAGCTGGCTTACCGATTATTATTCAAGCCTTTATAAATATGGGGGTTGCTCTTAATATTTTTCCTGTAACTGGACAAACCCTTCCGTTACTGAGTAGCGGTGGATCTGCAGCTTGGGTAACATGTATAGCTTTTGGGATAATTTTAAGTGTAAGTGAGGAAAGATTTACTAATGGTACAATAATATCAGATAAACCAGTTTCTAACCCATTATTAATCATCAGTGAAGAGGAATAATAGAATCATAATTTCTGGCGGTGGTACCGGAGGTCACATATATCCTGGGATTGCTATTGGGAATTACTTAAAAAATTATAATCCCCTAAACCAAATATTGTTTGTAGGTGCTTATGGGAACATGGAAATGATTAGAGTGCCTCAAGCTGGATTTAAAATACGGGGGTTGTGGGTTTCAGGTTTTAACAGAAAAAGCTGGTGGAAGAATTTTTTTTTGCCATTAAAAATTTTTGTAAGTTTTTTTCAAGCAATTTTGATATATATCAAATTTAGACCAAACATTATGATTGGGACTGGTGGATATGTAAGTCTTCCCATTTTATTTGTTGGGTCAATTTTTAAAACAAAGATTGTTATTCAAGAACAAAATTATTTACCAGGTATTAGTAATAAGATTCTTTCTCGATTTGCAACCATTATAGCTGTTTCTTACGATAATATGGAAAGATTCTTTCCTCGCCAAAAAATTATTTTTACAGGTAATCCAGTAAGAAGTTCCCTGGTTCAATCTAAAGAAAAACTAAAAAGGAATAAAAAAAGTAGCTCTTCACAGGAATTTAGTTTAAATATATTAGTGTTAGGTGGTAGTTTGGGTTCCAAAAAAATAAACGAAGTCATTTCTAACAATCTCTTTTTCTTTAAAAAAAATAAGATTAAAGTTATATGGCAGTGTGGTAAAAGTTATTTTGAAACATACAAAAAGTTTCAGGATAAATTTATTAAAATCTTCCCCTTTCTGGAACAAATCGAGAATTTTTATAGTGAAAGTGACATAATTATTTCAAGAGCTGGAGCGTTAACAATTTCAGAATTATGTTTAGTAGGAAAACCATCGATTCTAATCCCTTCTCCCAATGTATCTGAAAACCATCAACATCATAATGCAAAATATCTACAAGACAGAAATGCAGCTATTATGATTGACGAAAAAAAAATTAATAGCGATTTTTTAATGCACCTTAATGAACTTATTGCGTCAGACGAAACCAGAAAACAGCTTTCAAAATCAATTTATATGCTAGCTAGACCAAATGCAACGAAAGATATAGTTTTTCAAATAAACAAAATTTTAGCAAATGGATAAGAGAGAGGTCTATTATTTCATAGGAATAGGAGGTATTGGAATGTCATCTATAGCTCAATATCTAAATGCTAATAAACATAAAGTTGGAGGATATGATTTGATAAAATCCAAAATAACAAAAAAATTAGAAAAAAGTGGAATACAAGTCAATTACACGAATGATATAAAAAGTATTCCTTCCTTATATAAAAAAGAAAGTACAATTATAATATTTACTCCAGCCATAACTTCTAAAAATAAACAACTTCTATTTTTCAAAAAACAAGGGAATCAAATTTTTAAAAGAGCAGAGGTTTTGTCGTATCTAACTAAAAAGTTTATAACAATTGCGATTGCAGGCACACACGGTAAAACTACAACGGCCGCTATTGTTACTCATCTTTTTTACAAAACACAACAACCCTTTACAGCTTTTGTAGGGGGTATTTTGAATGAATTTAATTCAAACGTTATTATTAATGGTGATAAATATGCAATCGTAGAAGCTGACGAGTATGACAGATCATTTCTTAATCTAAAACCTAACATTGGACTTATAACCTCTATAGATTCTGATCATTTGGATATATATGGCAATTTTTCAGAAGTCAAAAAATCTTTCTCAGAATTTATAAAAAAGATATCTAATAAAGTTATAGCATGTAAAGATTTAGGTATAAATGGAATTACATATAGCCTAAATAAAAAATCTGACTATAAAGCTTTCAATATAAAATTTTCAAAAACAGGTTACTTTTTTGATTTGTCTACTCCATCAAATACTTTTAAATCTGTTTTTTTTAGTCAACTAGGTATCCATAACTTGTTAAATGCTGTCGGAGCATTCGCAATTTCAAGTCAAGTTGGAATAAATGAAAATGAATTATGTGAGGGTCTTTCAACTTTTAAAGGTGTAAAGAGAAGGTTCCAGCTTATTTCAAATACAAAGAAGAGCATTATAATCGATGACTATGCTCATCATCCAAATGAAATAATTGCAGTTTGGAGTGCTTTGAAAAATCACTTCCCAAATGATAAAAAATGTGTAATATTTCAACCTCACCTTTATTCTAGAACAAAAGATTTTATGGATGAGTTTGCGCGAGCTTTAAGTAAATTCGATAGAGTAATTTTATTACCAATTTATCCTGCACGAGAAGCACCTATTGCAGGAATTAAATCTTCCATTTTACAAAGCAAAATAAAATCCAAAAATAAAGTTGAGTTGGTTATGCGGGATGATTTGTTAAATATTTTAAAAAAAATCCCAGAAAAAGTAAAAGTTATTTTAGGTGCGGGTGACATTGGTTCACAAATAGATAAAATTAAGGAGAAATTAAAAAAATATGAGATACAGACTAATTAATTTTTTTTCAATTTTAATAATATTAGTTTTTCTAATCATTTTATCTCAAAGAAGAAATTCCAAAAATAAAATGCTCAATTTAAAAATTGATTTTAAAGACAAAAAGGGTAGATTTTTAGATCCTCAAATGGTTAATAAATTGTTAATACAAAGGAATGATACTAAGTTTTTATTAAGAGAAGATATGGTAGATTTGAAAATATTTGAAGATTTACTTACATCTAATCCAATGATTGCTAGTGCTAATATTTTTAGAACTCCACAGGGTATTTTAAATATAAAGATAGAGGAACGGAAGCCCATTGTAAGGATAATCAATGATCGGGAAGAGTTTTATCTTGATAATTTTGGCATTAAGGTTCCTTTATCAAGCAATTATTCCGCCAGAGTACCTATTTTTTACGGTCAATTTGAAAACAAACTTATAGAACTAGTAAATTTTGTTAAATTATTTAGTATTGATTCGTTCACCAAGGATGAAGTTATTGATTTCAGAAATTTTAAGAATAGTTATATCATTGGTTTACGTTCTTTTCCATTTAAAGTTATATGGGGTAATAGTTCAAAATACAGTCAGAAGGTAAAAAAACTTAAGTATTTATATAGTTATTTAGAGGGTAAGGATTTTTTAAAAATTGAGAAAGTAAATTTAACTTTTGATAAACAAATAGTTTTAGATTATGGACAAAATAGATAATAAACAATTTGCAGTTGGTTTAGATATTGGAACAACTAAAATTGTGGCAATGGTAGGTACAAAAAACAAGTTTAATAAAGTTGAAGTCATTGGAATTGGAAAATCCAAAAGTCTTGGTGTCCATCGTGGAGTTGTAAATAATATAACACAAACAATTCAATCAATACAGGAGGCAGTAAGTGAAGCAGAATTAAAATCTTCAATTGAAATAAAAAATGTTGTTGTTGGAATTGCTGGTCAGCATATAAGAAGTATTCAGCATAGTGATTATATCACAAGAAAAAATCCCGAAGAGGTAATTGATGAAAACGACGTGGAAAAGTTAATAAATCAGGTATATAAGCTTGTAATGCTTCCAGGTGAGGAAATAATTCATGTCTTACCGCAAGAATTTAAAGTTGACGGGCAAGCAGAAATTAAAGAACCTGTTGGAATGTATGGAGGGCGATTAGAGGCCAATTTTCATGTTGTTGTTGGTCAAGTTTCTTCAATTAAAAATATAGGCAGGTGTATAAAAAGTGCTGATTTAAAAATGGAGAAAATTACTTTAGAACCAATCGCGTCATCTGATGCTGTTTTAAGCGATGAAGAAAAGGAAGCAGGGGTAGCCCTAGTTGATATAGGTGGTGGTACTACTGATATAGCCATTTTTAAAGATGGAATAATACGACATACATCGGTGATTCCGTTCGGAGGTAACGTTGTTACTGATGACATAAAAGAGGGGTGTTCAATAATACAAAAACAAGCCGAGCTCTTAAAGATTAAATTTGGTTCAGCTTGGCCTGGAGAAAACAAAGAAACGGAGATTGTTTCAATACCTGGTTTGAGAGGTCACGACCCAAAAGAGATTTCATTGAAAACTCTATCTAAAATAATTAATGCAAGAATAGTTGAAATAATTGAACAGGTATTTTTGGAGATAAAAAATTATGGGCATGATGAACAGAAAAAGAAATTAATTGCTGGTATTGTAATAACAGGTGGTGGAAGTCAACTCAAACATCTAAAGCAATTAGTTGAGTATATAACTGGTATGGATACAAGAATAGGTTTTCCAAATGAACATCTAGCTGGAGATTCAGAAGATGACCAAACTAGTCCAGTTTTTTCGACAGCGGTAGGACTTTTAATGACTGCTTTAAATGAAAATTATGACACAAACGAACAGGTTATTGAAAATGATACACAGGATAATAGTCATGAAGTTACGAGTACAGATGAATCAAATTCTGACAATATTAAGAGAAGTACAATTTTTGAAAGGTGGACTGAAAAGTTCAAAGAATTTTTGGATAAAGCCTAATTACCAAATATGAATGAATTAGAGCAAAATATAGAAGAGGGTTTCAATTTTGATTTGCCCAAAAATCGAAGCAATGTGATCAAAGTCGTTGGTGTTGGTGGAGGTGGAGGGAATGCAATTAATTATATGTTCAAGCAAGGAATTTCTGGAGTAGATTTTGTTGTATGCAATACAGACTCTCAAGCTTTAGAAAAAAGTCCTGTACCTATCAAAATTCAGTTAGGTGTGTCTCTAACGGAAGGCCTCGGTGCGGGAGCAAATCCTGAAATTGGAAGCTTAGCAGCCAAAGAAAGTGAGGAAGAAATCAAATTACTTCTTAGTAATCAAACTAAAATGGTTTTCATTACCGCTGGAATGGGTGGGGGAACAGGCACTGGTGCTGCCCCCGTGATTGCTCAGATGTCAAAACAACTTGATATTTTAACAGTTGGCATTGTGACTATCCCTTTTCAATTTGAAGGAAGAATGAGATCTGATCAAGCTCAAATTGGAATCGAAACTCTAAGAGAAAATGTAGATTCTTTAATTGTTATAAATAATAATAAATTAAGACAAGTTTACGGAAATTTAGGGTTTAAAGCTGGTTTCGCAAAAGCAGATGAGGTCCTGGCAACAGCTGCTAGAGGAATTGCTGAAGTAATTACACATCATTACAGACAGAATATTGATTTGAAAGATGCCAAAACAGTTTTAAGCAATAGTGGAACTGCTATAATGGGTTCAGCTATTGCAGAAGGATCTAATAGAGCTGAAGAGTCAGTATTAAAGGCTTTGGATTCTCCATTACTCAATGATAATAAAATTGAGGGCTGTAAAAATGTATTATTACTAATAGTTTCAGGAGAGGATGAAATTACGATAGATGAAATTGGAGAAATAAATGATTTAATTCAATCACAGGCTGGGAACAACACAAATATTATTATGGGTATTGGAGAGGAGAAAAATCTGAAACAAGGAATTTCTGTTACTATCATTGCAACAGGTTTCAATTCAGACCAACAACATGAGATTGTAAACACAGAAGCTAAAAAAATTATTCATACCCTCGAGGAAGATCAGTCATTTGTTCAAGACCTTAGCTATGACAATGATAATTCAAATAAGAAAGATATTAGTAATTTAGAACAAATGAAAAATAATCTTTCATTTGAGGAAAATAATTTTATCCAAGAAGAAAAATTAAACCATTCTAAAATTTCAAAATCTGGGGATGAGAAGAGTACTCGAAGTATAGATTTAGATTCAAATGGAGAAGATCTAATTAAAACAAACCAAAATATTAAAGACATTGAAACAATATCGACGCATATTTCTTTGGACTCTAATGATAAAATCCTTGAAACTAAGTTTAATGATGAAAATGATGAAAATAATGAATCTATTGATTCGATAGAAATTCTTGATTTCGAGACAATAAATGATTTGGACTCAACACAAATTGAATTTGATTTCAATGAATCCCAAAATGATCCCATAAAAAAAGAATTCAAAAAGTCGAATTATGAAGAAAAAAGTGAACTAGAAAATTTAGAATTATATAAAAAGCAAAATCTTACGGAAAATTCTAAAATTGAAAATCTTCATTTGAATTCCGAAATAGAAAATCATGATGAAGAGGACTTTGAAGATGAAGAGGACCTAAAATTAAAAATTAAGAAAGTTGAAGGCGATAGTTCTTCAAATAATGAGATGCTTGAAATTGATATTAAAAAAGAAACTCCATTTGATAATTCAATTGAGGAAACCTTAAAAAATAATAGTAATTCTTCCAATGAAGAGTTGAAAAAATTTAATTATTCATTTCAAACTAGCATAAAAAGAATTAATGAAATGGATAAGCAGCCTGCGTATAAAAGACTCGGTTATAATATTAACTATAAAACTGAAGATGAGAAAAACTCATCTTTTACTTTAGATAAAGATAAAAATGATGAAGTTCAATTAAGGTCAAATAATTCATTTTTACATGATAACGTCGATTGAATTGCTATAATCTATGTCACTAACCCAAAAAATAAATTTAGATATAAAAAAGGCCATGCTTACTAAAGATAAAATAAAGTTAGAATCTTTAAGGGCTATTAAAGCTTCTTTAGTGCAACACAAGACATCAAATACTTCAGAAAACTTAATAAGTAAGGAAGATGAAATAAGAATTCTTCAAAAGTTAATAAAACAAAGAAGAGATAGTGCAAAAATTTATATGGATCAGAATCGATCTGACTTAGCGAAAGTAGAAAAAGTTCAAGCAGACTTCATATCAAACTATTTACCCAAACAATTATCAATACAAGAAATAGAGCTAATAGTTTCAAAAGTAATTACGGAATTAAAAGCTAATGGATTAAAGGATATGGGAAAAGTCATTGGGCAAGTGGTAAAAAAGGTCGAAGGTAAGGCTGACGGTAAAACTATCTCAAATATTGTAAGAAATAAGCTATCAGATTAAACTAAAATAGGGTCCTTTTTAACTAATAAATTTTAATTTGATATGAGAATTACGTTTTTTTGTAACAAAATGATGGGTCCTAAAAAAATATAGTATAATGGGGGAGTAGTTCAACTGGATAGAATAACAGATTTCGGCTCTGTTGGTTGGGGGTTCGAATCCTCTCTCCCTCACAAATTTTCTCTAAGAATAATTAATCTATCTTCGTTATTATTCCAATATATATTATCATAAAAAAATAAATATATAAACCACAAACTATGGCCTTGCAGTTTTTGTTTTATTGATTCAATGATTAATTCCAATTCCTTACTTCAAATGCTATTTTTTATTTAATAATTAAATTTTTGATGTTATTAAAGCACAATGACACAAATAATTAATAATTACTGAGATTTTCAATTATAGAAAATCATTTTGAGAAATATTTCAAATATTGTATATTTGGATTAGTTTCATGTGTATATTAGCATGTCTTATGTGAAACTGAATTTGTTAACAAATTATAAAATATGAAATTACAGAAAATACTCATCGCATTTTTACTCCTATTTAGCGCTGGAGTCCTTGCACAAAATGCCTCTAATCCATGGAAAATTAGTCTTGGTTTGACCATGCCATCTATCTCAGATGACATTGTCACAAGAGGTTCAACTATATCATCCAATGATTTAAGTGGTTCTCTTGGAGCACCTTCATTGATGTTGTACAGAAGAATTACTGGAGGTTTGTCAGTTGGTGGACAGTTGTCTCTCGGAAAAATAAAAAATGATGCCGCTGGTGGTCAAGATTTTGATTTTTATAGTACTCATGTAGGATTAAAGTATGGTTTTTCAACAGAAAATTCCTTTAGCCCATATTTGAAAGCTGGAGTTTATGGTACTACGTCTCTGAAGGATGGAACAGATAGTTTTTCAAAATTTACAGATTATTCAAATTTTGGTGCTGTTGGTGTTGATTTAGCTCTAGGTGAAAATTTTGGTGCTTTTGCTGAATTCCAGTTTGCTAAAATTAACGAAAATCCCGAAGTTAGCTACAGTCTAGTTTCTCTCGGTGTTAGTTATGGATTCGGCAGTGGTGACAGCGACAAAGATGGTGTCAGTGATAAAAAAGATAAGTGTCCTGATGTTCCAGGTCTTAAAGAGTTTGAAGGTTGCCCTGATACCGACGGTGACGGAATTCAAGATGGGGAAGATGATTGTCCTGAAGAGGTTGGTTCCGTTGAAAATAACGGTTGTCCAGACTCTGATGGAGATGGAGTTGTTGATAAAGAAGATGAGTGTCCCGATACAGCTGGTGTTGCTGATTTATCTGGATGTCCAGACTCTGACGGTGATGGAATTAAAGATTCTGAGGATGAATGTCCGAATGAAGCTGGTACAGAATCTACTAATGGCTGTCCTGATTCGGATGGGGACGGTGTTGCCGACAAACTCGATAAGTGTCCCGACGTAGCGGGAACAAACGATGACGGATGCCCAGTGGTAAAAGAAGAAGTCCTTACTGCACTGAACACAGCAGGAATCAATATACTGTTCCCTGCAGATGGCTACAATCTTATGGGTTCCAAAGTTATGGATGCACTTGAAGAAGTAAAATCAATTTTAATGGCAAACCCAGAAGGTACTGTGTTAATTCAAGGACACGCTTCGGAAGATGGAGGTTCTGATTATAATATGAATCTTTCAAGAAAGAGAGCTGAATCAGTTAAAAATAAACTTATAGAGTTAGGAATTGATTCCTCAAGACTTGAAGTCGAGGCATACGGTGAAACAAAACCTAAGGGCGACAATTCTACACCTGTTGGTCGTGCTAACAGTAGAAGAGTAGAATTTAGAGGTAAGTAATACAATAATTTTATCATTATCAAGGCTAGGAACTTTAACTCCTAGCCTTTTTTTTTAATTATCTTCATCAATCAATTTTAACTTTATATAATTATAAGTTTTATTTCAATAGTTTGTAGTTTTGAATTATGATGGAGGAAAAGGTGATTCTTGTTGATAAAAATGATCTACAGTTAGGGCTGTTGTCTAAAATGGAAGCCCATAGAAAGGGTCTTCTACATAGAGCATTCTCAATTTTTATTTTCAATTCGTCCAGGTCTTTACTTATGCAAAAAAGATCAAAGCTAAAATATCATTCTCCAGGATTATGGACTAATACCTGCTGTAGTCATCAAAGAGATGGAGAAAGTACTATTGATGCTGCTAATAGGCGTCTTAGTGAAGAAATGGGACTTATTGTGGACATGAAGGAAGTATTCAGTTTTATATACAAGGCTAATTTAAAAAATGGTCTTATTGAACACGAATTTGATCACGTCTTGATTGGATACACTGATCTAAATCCTGAGATAAATACTAATGAAGTTGAGGATTGGGATTGGGTAAATTTATCTTACTTAGAAAAAGACTTAGATGAAAATCCAAAGGTTTATACTGAATGGTTTAAGATTATCTTTCTAAGAGTAAAGAATTATGTCAACTCCTTAGATTAGATCTTATTTTTCCAAACTTTCTAGCTTGTTTTTAAGTTTTCTGCCATAAAAAGATTTTTGGATTTCTTTATTTAATTTAAAATAAAGGCTGTCTAAGTATTTTTTTGAAACATTATTTAATTCATAGAGACCGATATAAGCAGAAATTTCTTTATTCGAGTTATTCATAGCGAAGTTTAATGAATAAAGTATTTTTTTTCTGTCCAACAATATGTTTTTTTTCTCAAATATTTCATCTCTTTTTCCAGAATCAAAATCACCCTTTTTCTCTAAATAATCTTTCACTAGTTCAATATTCTGATTGTTAAATTTCCTCATAACCATTAAATACTCGTCCCATAATATCTGGTTTTCTGATCCATCAACTTTTGCGCTACTCAAAAATGTATTAAGTCTTGTATCAATTCTTATATCTCCCTTTTCCGCAAAAAATGGAATTTTTTGTAAAACGGTATCAGATTCATCTTTTTCTAATGCCAGAAAGTAAAACTGTGCCTCACCCAGGCTATCATTGAATTCAAAATTCTCCAAACCTTCAACTTTTAATGAGTCAATATTAAATAGTACGGTGTCGTTTATATATTTTTGTAAATATAATTTACCCTTTCTTAAACCTTTTATATTCCCAGAGATAGTAAGATTTTTGCTCACGTCATTTGCACAATTAAAAAAAATAATAATTAATAAATATTTTATATATCCTTTCATAATTATATGTTTAGCCAATAAGTTAATTTGAAAGTCAGACTTCTTACTCTTGGAACCAAGGTATTAAATGTAGAGTAGTTATCATTGTAAACTAAGTATAAATCCGAGAGAGGGGCAAATCGCCACTGTAACCTTGAGTTTACTCCTAAATTGTCTGACCTAGAGCTGTATTGAATAAAAGTATTCCAAAAAAGCTTCTTATTAAAAGTATATTCAAATTTTGGTCCAATCAAAAATAATTTTCCATAGGTGTAGTCTGTAGGGAAGTATATGTCATCATATCTGACCTTTACGCTACTTCTAAATTTTGGCTGTATACGATAGGTAATCTCACTATTGAATGAAACTCTATTACCACTATAAAATTGACCTAAAGTTGTCTTAAAGTTAAAGTAATAATTTTTTGTATAATTAGAGCTGAACTGCATCTCAAAGTCATTGTAAAAAAAACCATTATCTGCAGGAAGGGGAATACTATTTTCTCCACCAATAGGGTCAAAATCATCCAACAAAAAAGTATATCTTCTATTATAAGTTATTTCAAACCTTGACTGATTAGTAAAAGAAATCTGACCTTGAGTTTCATAATTTCGATCCGTTATTAAATTTGACATACTTGGGGTATCTACAAAATAAAGTTGCTGACTTAACTCAATTGACCTTATTTTTTTTGAATCGATCCAAAGACGGTGACCATATTTAATAAAATGTGACTTTATACCAGTTCTCCTAATAAAACCCAGATCTGAACTAAATTCATCACTCATTTCCCTACTACTTATAAATAAATTGTTCTTTCTTGAGTTATAATTTAACCAAATACCATTTGAAAAATTATTTGTATTATTTTTTGATTTATACGACTTATGATACCAAATTTTCCCTACCCACTTACTGTCCTTTGATTGTAAGTTATAGTCCAGACCTAAAACACGATTAAAATCTGCTTGATCATTTTCAAATTTGTTTTCCTCTAGTTTCTCTCGATTAATAAAAAGGAGACCCAAAAAAGACCTAGAGAACAATTTTTGTTGTAATGCAAATACAGTATTATTATTGGAAGAGATTTTATTTTTTGGGTCACTGTCAGTAATCATATTTAAAAAACCAAGCCTAAGATTTTTGTTTAATTTACCACTTAACCTTGCGCCTGCTATTATTCTATTTTGAATTGTATTTCCTTCGAGATCTTTAGCAACTCCAATTCTTCTTGAAAAAAAAGGTTGCGCTGAATAGCTATTACCAAAACTTGAAAAAAGATCGCTGTTTTGAAGAAAAAACTGTCTTTTCTCTGGAAGCCTCACTTCGAATCTGGTTAAATTAATTATTTGATCATCGACCTCTACTTGAGAAAAGTCTGGATTATAAGTAAGATCAAGAATCATTCCGCTTCCTAAACTTAATTTTGCATCTCCTCCAAGATTAAAAGATGAAATTTTTTTTTTATTTTCAAAATTGTTCCCTAGTAATCCACTGGTATAAGGAATTATAAAAATTGGTTTTTTTGGTTTACCAATAGGTTTTTCAAAATTAAGATTTCCCATGAAAGCTAGACTTGCTCTACTTAAATTTCTTGGTATTTTTGCCCAACTAGATTGCGTGTTTTTTCCGATGTCTGTTTTATAAATATTCATTCTCCATTTTTCTGCTTTGTCGTCATATCTCAGACTCGAGAGTGGAATTTTTAATTCAGCTACTAGAAAGTTCTTATTTATGGACACTTCACCTTCCCACTTTACGTCCCATGACAAACTAAAATCTCTTCCACTATTTGTATTGTTTCCTCCATTTGAAATAAGACCTTCTCTTCTTACACCCTCAGCTGAAATGCCAAAAAGAAAAGCATTTGTTGCATCATTAAATGTATCCAGCAGGATAGTCATCGAGTCATTGTTCCTAGAGCTCCAATCTCTCTTCAGAGAGGATACAACGTACTGGTCATCTTGAAAATCTGAAACTATAAGCACATATAAATTATCTTCATTATATAAAGCCTTAAATTTCGTTTGATCTGGCGCTTTTATCGAGTCAAGGGGGAAGTATTGCCAAAAATCAGAATTAAATTTTGCATTATTCCATTCAGGTTCTTCTGCTATGCCGTCAATTTTTATATTAGAATCTATAAATATTGCACTGGCAGACTGACTCAGAGCAGATTTAGATATCAGGACTATTATTAAAAGAAAAAGCTTTTTAATTTATTTGATTTTGCATGCAAATATAGTGATATTAGACTTTAATAATTTAACTTTAAATATTTAAAACAAAGAAAATTGTTCAACTTCAATATGGGAAAAAGTTTTTTTACAAAATTGAAATCACTAAATTATATTTCCTTATTAGCTATTTTATTTTTTGTGTTTCTAATTTCGTTTGGAATTTCAAAAACTAGATTTTTAACTAATGGGAATGAATCAAATTATCATATATATCCTATTTCAATTCCACAAAAAGTTTCATTTGCTGGAGAGGAAATCAGTCTAGATGATCAAGATTTATTTGAAAGAATGGATAGAGAATTGCTAGTAAATACTTATTGGCAGTCCAACACAATTCTCTTAATCAAAAGAGCTAACAAGTATTTTCCTGTAATTGAAAAAATCCTGGCTGATGAGGGAGTTCCTAACGATTTTAAATATTTAGCATTAATTGAAAGTGGTTTGGAAAATGTAACTTCACCAAGAGGGGCTAAAGGTTTCTGGCAGATAATGAGAACAACAGGGAAAGAATATGGATTAGAGATAAATAGTAATGTTGATGAAAGATATAATTTAAATCTATCTACAAGAGTAGCGTGTAAATATATAAAAAAGGCTAAGGATAAGTTTGGTTCTTGGACACTTGCAGCAGCAGCTTACAACAGAGGAGTTAATGGAGTTCAAAATAAAATAACAAGACAAAATCAAAAAGCTTACGAAAACATTTTATTTGGAGATGAAACAAAGAGATATATTTTTAGAATTATTGCATTAAAAAACATTCTTGAATCACCTGAAAGTTTTGGTTTTAATATAAAAGAGGAACAAATGTACAAACCAATAAATTACAAAGAAATTAAAATTGACATTCCAATAAGTAATATTTCCAAATTTTCGGAGGACTTAGATTTAACCTATAAAAGCTTTAAAATCCATAATCCATGGTTGTTGGAAAATCATTTAAATAACAAGTCAAGGAAAGTTTACACAATTTCAATACCCTTAGAATAAGATTAGATTTTTTTTATTTGGTTTTTTAATAATCTAATTTGTTCTCTAAGCATATTGTGCTTGTCTGATTTTTTTGCTTCACTAATTAAAATCATAGCTTCTCTTTTTCTTCTTTTTTGAATTAAAATCCCTGCAAGACTTAATTTTGCCATAGCAAGGTCAGTACTCATTGATAATCCAAATGATAATGCTTTTCGAAATGACCTTTCAGCCAAAGTCAAATTTTTTTGTGATTCAATAATCCCATGCAAATAGTGATAATATCCTATTTGCTTTTTGACAAGTATTTTTTCAGGATTTTTAATTTTACCTAACCATTTTTTAGTTCCATCGAAATCTTGTTTTCTTAATTTTAGAAATGCAAAAAAAATGAATTCGTTTTTAAAATAAATAAGAATAAAGAATAAAGACAGGAATAAATAAAAAACGCCATTGCCAATAAAATCTTCATAGAATTGATAAATACTAAAAGATAGAAGAGCAACTGATATTAATATTTTAAAAATTTTTGGAATCATTTTTTCTTTTAAAATTAACAAAACAATTTTAATTAATTTATCGTTATTGTCCATACTAAAAGTTATTGTATATTTGGAAAATTTAAATTATCCTAAAATCTCAACGTATATGAAGAGGACCTATCAACCATCTACAAGAAAGAGAAAAAATAAGCATGGTTTTAGAGAAAGAATGTCCACTGCTAGTGGAAGAAAGGTTATCTCTAGTCGTAGAGCTAAGGGAAGAAAAAAAATATCTGTTTCATCTGAACCTAGGCACAAGAAGTGAATAACTTTAAATTAAAATTTGGAGGTGTTACTTTGATTAAAGTATCACCTTTTTTATTTTTATAAACGTCTATGCCAAAACGAAAAGATCTTAAAAAAATTTTAATTATAGGTTCAGGTCCAATCATTATTGGTCAAGCTTGCGAATTTGATTATTCAGGGAGTCAGGCATTAAGATCACTTCGCGAGGATGGTATAGAAACTTTTTTGATTAATTCAAATCCTGCCACTATTATGACTGACCCTACTATGGCAGATCATATTTATTTAAAGCCTCTAAATACTAAATCAATAATTCAAATTTTGTCAGAAAATAACATTGACGCTGTTCTTCCTACCATGGGTGGACAGACTGCACTCAATTTATGCATCGAGGCCGACGAGAAAGGAATTTGGGATGATTATAATGTTGAAATAATTGGTGTTGATATTGAAGCCATTAATATTACTGAAGATAGACAAAGGTTTAAGGAATTACTGAAAAAAATTGATATTCCAGTTGCACCAGCCAAAACTGCAAATTCTTTTTTAAAAGGAAAAGAAATTGCTCAGAACTTTGGATTTCCACTTGTAATCAGACCATCATTTACTTTAGGGGGAACTGGTGCTTCATTTGTTCATAATTCAGAAAATTTTGATGAATTATTAACAAGGGGACTCGAAGCATCTCCAATTCATGAGGTCTTAATCGATAAAGCCTTGTTAGGGTGGAAAGAGTACGAACTAGAATTATTAAGAGATAAAAATGATAATGTTGTAATAATATGCTCAATCGAAAATATGGATCCAATGGGAATTCACACTGGTGATTCTATTACTGTTGCACCTACAATGACTTTGTCTGATGAAACATTTCAAAGAATGAGGGATATGGCAATAAAGATGATGAGAAATATTGGTGATTTTGCGGGAGGTTGCAATGTCCAATTTGCAGTAAGTCCAGATGAAAAGGAAGAAATTATTGCAATTGAAATAAATCCAAGAGTTTCTAGATCCTCTGCTTTAGCATCAAAGGCATCAGGATATCCAATAGCTAAAATCGCTGCAAAACTTGCTATAGGATATACCTTAGATGAAGTCGACAATCAAATTACAAAATCTACTTCTGCCTTGTTTGAACCCTCAGTTGACTATGTTATTGTCAAAATTCCACGTTGGAATTTTGACAAATTTGAAGGTTCAGATCGAATTCTTGGTTTACAAATGAAATCTGTTGGTGAGGTTATGGGTATTGGGCGCTCATTTCAAGAGGCTCTTCATAAGGCAACTCAGTCACTAGAAATCAAAAGAAACGGACTAGGAGCAGACGGAAAAGGTTATAAAGACTATAATTTAATAATTGATAAACTCACAAATGCTAGTTGGGACAGAGTTTTTGTTATTTATGATGCAATTCAATTAGGGATTTCCTTATCAAAAATTCACGAAATAACAAAAATAGACATGTGGTTTTTAAAACAATTTGAAGAGCTAAACAACTTAGAAGAAAAAATATCCACTTGTAATATAAAAAATCTTGGAAAGGATTTACTTCTTGAAGCTAAACAAAAAGGTTTTGCAGACAGACAAATTGCTTATATGTTAGGATGTGTTGAAAGTGAAGTGTATAAATTGAGAAAAAAATTCAATATTAATCGAGTCTATAAATTAGTAGATACTTGTGCTGCAGAATTCAAAGCAAAAACACCTTACTATTACTCAACTTTTGAAGCGGAAATGAAATTTAGTCAAAAAAAACCCTTCGTAGACAATGAGAGCTTGGTTTCAAATAAAAAGAAAATCGTCGTTTTAGGTTCTGGGCCCAATAGAATTGGTCAGGGTATAGAATTTGACTACTGCTGTGTGCACGGAGTTTTAGCAGCTTCCGAGTGTGGTTATGAAACTATTATGATAAATTGTAACCCAGAGACAGTATCTACAGATTTTGATATTGCAGACAAATTATATTTTGAGCCAGTTTTTTGGGAGCATATTTATGACATAATTCAGCATGAGAAACCTGAAGGAGTAATCGTTCAACTAGGAGGACAAACTGCACTCAAACTAGCAGAGAAACTTGACAGGTATGGTATTAAAATAATCGGAACCAGTTTCAAATCCTTAGACTTAGCTGAAGATAGAGGAAGCTTTTCAAATCTTTTGAAAAATAATAAGATACCTTATCCAGACTTTGGTGTCGCTGAAAATGCTGAACAAGCTATTGAACTTTCCAAAAAATTAAATTTTCCAATTCTTGTGAGACCTTCATATGTTCTTGGAGGGCAAGGGATGAAGATTGTTATTAACAAGGATGAGTTAGAAGCTCATGTAGTGGATCTTCTAAGAAAGATACCCAATAATAAATTATTACTTGATCACTACTTAGATGGGGCAATAGAAGCCGAAGCAGATGCTATTTGTGATGGTGACTCCGTACATATAATCGGTATTATGGAGCATATTGAACCATGTGGTATTCATTCTGGTGATTCGAATGCTACTCTTCCAGTTTTCAATATAGGCGAATATGTTCTCCAACAAGTTAAAGATCATACACTAAAAATAGCAAAAGCCCTAAATACAGTCGGTCTAATAAATATTCAGTTTGCAATTAAAAATGAAAAAGTGTATGTTATTGAAGCTAACCCTAGGGCTTCACGTACAGTTCCATTTATTGCTAAAGCTTATAATGAACCTTACGTTAATTATGCGACCAAGATAATGCTGAGAAAAAATAAACTAAAAGACTTTAAATTTGAACCTAAATTAGATGGGTACGCTATAAAACAACCTGTTTTTTCATTTAATAAATTTCCTAATGTCAATAAACAACTTGGCCCTGAAATGAAAAGTACAGGGGAGAGCATTCTTTTTATAAAAAATCTAAAAGATGACGATTTTTATAACTTATACTCTAGAAGAAAAATGTACTTAACTAAATAATTATCATTTGAAAAAAGAACGAAATAGAAATATAATAATAGGAGGTATTATTGTTTTGGCAGTTCTATCAAGATTAGTTCCTCACCCTCCAAATTTTGCTCCAATAACGGGTATTGCTCTTTTCTCTTCAAAAAAAATAAACAACAAATTATTTGGTGTTTTCTTCCCAATTATTCCCCTATTCATTTCAGACCTTTTTATTGGAATAAGTTTTATAAATATTTTCGTTTATCTATCATTTATCGTAATATATTTTTTAGGATCTATACTCCCAAAAATTGATATAAAAACAGTTTTTTTGTCATCGGTTATTTTTTTTATTTTAACCAATCTCGGAGTTTGGTATCTAGGTTATCCAAAAAATATTGAAGGATTAATCTCATGTTTTGCCTTAGCTGTACCCTTTTTTGTAAATACCATTATGGGTGATCTATTTTACTCTTTCATTCTTTTTAGATCTTATAAAGCCGCTAAGAAATTTAAATTCATATTTTCATAATTTATTCAAAATTTATTTAAATTTAAATATTGGTTTTTCTAAAAATTAGAAGATTAAAAGGGAAATTGAATTTAAAGACAATGCTGTTCCCGCAACTGTAAGCTAATGCCAATTTAGGTTTTTTCTGTAAACTCAATGCCACTGATTTTTTTGGGAAGGCGAATAGAAAAAAGCAAGCCAGGAGACCTGCCATTATAGATTGTATGATTTTTTCGGGATAAAAAAATCATCATACTAATTTATTACGTATATGAAAACAAAAGTAAAAATCTCTCTCTTGTGTGCGATTTATATTATCAATAATTTAAAAGCCCAAGATTTGAGTTTAAAAAAGGACTCTTTAGGCACAAAAACATTTTATTTAGACGAAATAACATTAATTGAAACTCAAATACCAATCAAAAGAAAAGAATCTGGAAGGAGTATTATTAAAATTGACAGTACAGATTTGAAAAAATTCGGTGGAAGAAATATTTCTGAACTATTGTCAACCAAGACTGGGATAATCACTTTAGGAAATGCGTCAATTACTGGTCAAAACATAAGATACGCAATAAGAGGTAGTAATAACAATCAGGTACTTATTTTAATTGATGGGGTTAGAATATCAGATCCTTCTAGGATTGATAATGATTTTGATATAAATTTTTTGAATATAAATCAAATTGAGTCCATTGAGGTTCTAAAAGGTGCTTCAAGTTCATTATATGGAAGCTCTGCATCAGCAGGAGTGATTAATATTACAACAAAAAAAAGTGGCGAGAAAGAATCCTTTAGTATTGATTTGTTTACTGGGACAGAAAATGATAATAAAAGAAAATTGGATGACCTCACTTACTTTTCTACAAATTTGGGATTTAATAAGGATTTGACTTTTTTAAAGTTGGGGTTAAATTTTTCAACGCTAAACACAAATGGAATGAGTGCTGTATCAACTGGTTCAGAGATTGATAATTTTTTTAAATATAATTTTAATCTCAATTTATCTAATCAGGATGGGCCTATAAAATGGTTTGTGATTTTAAATAAATCTCAAATTAAAAATGGGTATGATAATTCCTTTCCAATTGAAGATGCAAATTTTATTGGACTAAGTTTTTTGGAATCATTTAGTTCAAGATTTAACTATCAATACAGCAAAGGAGAAATTTCTCTTACGACCGGCTACCAGAATACAAGTCGAGAATACAGGGATAATTATCCGTTGACATTCAATTCAATGAATAAAAGCGTAGAAATTCTGAATAAATTCAAAATTTCAGATAGAATATATTCAGTCCAGGGGATTCTTTATCAAGATTCTGGTTATGATGGTGTCCCAAATGTTAGTCAAGTAGGGTTATATTCAAATCTTGTTTATTTGAGTGGTAAAAATTTAAATTTCAGTTTAGGTGGGCGAATTAATAATCACCAGACTTATGGGAATTTCTTTACTTATAGTTTAAATCCATCATATAATATTGAAATTAAAGAATTGGAAAATGTAAAAATGTTTGCAACTCTAAACTCAGCATTTATTGCACCAAGTTTGTATCAACTTTATGATCCTTATTCAGGAAACAAGGATTTAATGCCAGAGCAAAGTATTTCAAAGGAAATTGGTGTTGAAATTTTTAAGAAAAAAAGAAACCTATCGATTGTTTTCTTTGAAAGAGAAGAAAACCCAAAGATTATCTACGAATACGACTTTTCAACTTTTACAGGAGGATATATTAACTCATCGTCAGATTTAACTTTTAGGGGGGTTGAAATTGATTATTCAAAAATTTTTTTTAAAAAAATAGATTTTAATTTTAATTATGCTTTTAATGAGCTAAAAAAAGGAACTCTACAAAGACTTCCCAAACATTCTTTCAATGAGTCAATTACCTATAATCTAAAAAAAAATAGACAATTATCTTTTATATACAGATATAGAGGAAAAAGAGAAGCCCTAGGAATTAAGGAAATATTAGATTCATACGGTTTAATGGATCTTAGGTATTCATTTTCAAAAAATAAAATAAATTTCAATTTTTGGATTAATAATATATTTAACAAGGAATATGTAGAAATTTTAAATTATACTAACAAAGGAAGAAACTTACGATTTGGAATTAATTATGAATTTTAAAATCATCTAACAATTTAAGATTTATACTATCAATAAACATCTGCTGAGTTTTATCAATCTCAGGTTCAAATAGTGGAATTAAAGACTCTTTAGCTTGAAGTGTTTTTTTGCTACTACCGGAAATATGATCTAGTGCTAAAGATAATAAGGGTTCAGTTTTATCTCCTATAGTTCCCAATTTTGAAACCCTTTCCCTATATTCTATGTCAGGTTCTAACCCATAATTATAGTCAGCATAATTTTCACTATTGGCAATTTTTAAAACGATTGGTTGCATTGCATATTTATGCTTTGGATTTTTAATTTGTTGATCATTATCAGTGTAGTCATATAATGTGATTGATCCAACATTTTTCCCAACTGTTTTGATTCCAATTTGTATTATATTAATATGTGGTGATAATCCATTTATGAGAAGTTCACTTGATGATGCAGTTCTATTTGATGTCAAAACGTATAATCTTCCTAGTCCAAGACTTGGAAGTGGATTGCCATCGGGTGTCAAGTCAGTAAAATAGTTGTCAAAATTTAAATCATCTGAGGGGTCATCGTTGGAGTTTCTATCTTCAATAAATGCCATTATTTTTTCATTCCATATTTGTTTAGCAAATATGGTTCCTGTGAACTGACCAGTTATTAAACTAGCTAAGTAGGTACAAGTATTAACTGAACCTCCTCCGTTGTATCTTAGATCCAAGACAAGCTCATCTAAATTCTGACTCTTTAAGTAAACAAATAAGTCAATTAACTCTTCATTAAAATCTCTGTCTACCTCGCCGTCTCCATCACTATCTACTGCTCCTAAAAACTTATTATACATTACGTATCCTATCTTTTTTGAACCATGCACAATTATGGAAGTCTTATGGATTGGGACTTCTTGAAAGTTTTCTTCTTTATTTAGTGTTACACTTATATTTCTTGAAGTAACTAAATCATTTTCAGGATCATAATCTACAAGTTCAATGCTGTAGCTTGTTTGTTCTCCATATAAAAGCGACATGTAGTTATTAAAATTTAACACATTGTCGTTCACACTATTGAAAATATCTCCACGTTTTATACCTTTACTAAAAGCATCAGACTCGGGTAATACATACGTTACTGCTCCAATTATACTCTCTCCATCATCCCTCACGTAAAGTTGAAATTTCATCCCATTTGAGGCAGATGTTCCAGATAGCTGATTTTCCAATACTTCATAGTCTTCTTCTATCCAGCTAAATCTGTCATCTTGGTGAAGCAAACCTTCAAAAAATTCATTGCTGTCTTGCTGAGAATTTAAAAGTGCAATATATTCACTTTCCATAGTAGCCTTTGAGTCTGCTAGATTAGAAACATCAGATTGCCAATAATAATATTGATTTAACCCTTTCCAAATAAAGTCGTTAATTTCTGTAGAAAGTGTTATTTCTGGAGAAGAGTCCTTTGATTCTGAATCCACATCGGATACTACATTTACTTCATTGTCATCAATGTCCTTTTTAGAACATTTTATTGATAAAAAAAGAAATAAGCACAAACAGATTAAACTCTTAACCCATATTTCGAATTTTGCTTTATAATTCCTTTTCATAATATTTCATTTTGAACAAAAAAAATGCCAAATTTAAATTCCAACGTAATTAAATGGTGTAATTTTTTTTAAATCACTTTTCACTTTCGAACTTATATCAAGAGAATTAATAAATTCAAAAATTAAAGTTTTATCTATTTTTTTGTTTTTTCTTGTAAGCTTTTTAAGCTTTTCGTAAGCACCATCATATCCTTCTCTTCTTAGTATAGTCTGTATACCCTCAGCTACAACTAACCAATTTTCTTCTAAGTCCTTTGATATTTTTATCTTATTAATTAACAATTTGGATAAGCCTTTGTTTAAAGATTTAAAAGCTATTATAGTATGAGCAAAAGGGACTCCAATATTTCTAAGCGTAGTGCTATCAGTTAAATCTCTTTGAAGTCTTGAGATTGGTAATTTTTGAGATAGGTAATTAAATAAAGAATTTGCAATTCCTAAATTACCTTCGGCATTTTCAAAATCTATTGGGTTTACTTTATGTGGCATTGCAGAAGAGCCTACTTCATTTTTAACTATTTTTTGCTTGAAATAATCCATAGAAATGTAATGCCAAATATCTCTGCATAAATCGATTAAAATAATATTAATCCTTTTTAATGCGTCACATTGCGAAGCAAAATAGTCATAGTGCTCAATTTGTGTTGTAGGATAGGAATGCTTAAGACCAAACTTAATTTCAAGAAAACTTGAACTAAATTTCTTCCAATCAATTTTTGGATAGCTCACTACATGGGCGTTGTAATTTCCTGTGGCACCACCAAATTTAGCAGCATCTGGGATTGAACTTAATACTTTTATTTGATTTTCTAATCTATCAATAAAAACGAATATCTCCTTGCCTAACCTTGTAGGTGAGGCAGGCTGACCGTGCGTTCTAGCAAGCATAGGGATATTGTTTGATTCATTAGCGAACACTTTAAGACTCGATAAGACCTTGTTTAAATTAGGAAAATATTCTTCCTTAATTGCATTTTTAATTGACAGAGGTATACCTGTATTATTTATGTCTTGAGAAGTTAGACCAAAATGAATAAATTCTTTAAATTTTGATATTCCAATTAAATCAAATTTATTTTTTAAATAATATTCTATCGCTTTTACATCATGGTTGGTTTTTTTTTCAATTTCTTTTACTTCTAAAGCATCATTATGAGTAAAATTCTCATATATGTTTTTTAAAGATTTAATTTTTATTCTTGGGAAGTTTTTAAGTTGTGGTAAAGGGATTTCAACGAGAGATAAAAAATATTCTATTTCAATAATCAATCTGTGGCGGATTAAAGCTTTTTCTGAAAAATATTTAGAGAGTTCTTCGGTTTGATTTCGATATCGTCCATCAACTGGAGAGATTGAATTCAATGAGTCAGTAATCATATTTTTCATTAATGCAAAGATAAAGTTTAATCATAAAACCCTTAGAGATTATATAATTTTATTTAAATTATATAATTGTTACAACCTTAAAGTTGAAGAATTTTAAATTCCTCATAGCAACCGCTTATTGCTTCCAAAATTTGTAAATCGTTCGCCTCTTTAATAAATGCATTAGAATAATTACAATTTCTTAAAATTTCATCAAGATTAACTCTATTTACTCCTATAAGCTGGACTAGAATCTCTCTATCAAATTTAGTTGCAAGCAAATTCTTAATTTCGTCGTCTTCTCGCATTTTTTTTAACTTTTTCATTTGTTTAGGGTTTTTTCCAAACAGATTGTATAAGAAGTCTGCGGGATTAAATAATGAACCAATCGCTTTGGAAATTGAAGATTTATTTCTATTTCCAGCTTCGTATCCTGATTGAGGAAGTCCAGGAATAGTAAATCTTCCTGCAGGATTTAAGGGAACCTTTTTAACATCTATATCCAAAAATCCAGTTAATGCATATGGTCTAACTATTACTTCTTCAAGTGCGAATGAAAGTTGGGTAAGCCTAAAAATTGGAATCCCAAGTTTTATCATATCGTTACTTACTGGAACTTTTAACGGTTTAAACCCTAAATAAGAAAAATAAAGAGTATCCTTGGATTTTACAGCAATTTCAAAATTACCCTCACTATCGCTAATGACACCTTCTACAGAATTCAAATTGAGCACGTGAACACTTGACATATATTCATCAGTGCTATCATTTTTTATTCTACCTTTTAATAGTGAAGTTTGGTCTTGGGCACTAACTAGATTGAAGACTGTTACAAAAAATATAAAAAAAATTTTTTTTTTAAAAACCAAAACGCATCTTTAATTCAAATTACAGATATTTTTTTTCATCTAAAAAAATAATTAGTCTTTTAAGAGCTCTTGATCTATGACTTATTCTATTTTTTTCAATTAAACTGAGTTCGGCAAATGTTTTAGTGTATCCGTCTGGAATAAATATTGAGTCATATCCAAAACCATTTCCCCCTTTTCGGTGAAATATAATTTTACCGTCAACTTTGCCTTCAAAAAAATATGTTTTTGCATTAATATTTAATGAAAATACTGTCTTGAATCTTGCCTTGGTATTTTTATATCCAATTAATAATCCCCATATTTTTTTTATGTTATCTTGAGTATTGCAATTTTTTCCTGCAAATCTCGCAGAGTGAACTCCTGGCATACCATTAAGAGAATCAATTTCTAAGCCAGTATCATCAGCAAAACAATTTGTCCCAAAATTATTAAAAATAAAATCTGATTTTATTTTTGCATTTTGCTCTATTGTTTCTCCAGTCTCATCTATATCACCATTAAAATTTAAATCATTTAAGCCTAAAAGACTAATATATCTTGGCATCATTTTCCTCACCTCTTCATATTTTCCTTTATTTTGAGTAGCAAATACTAATTTAAATTTCTTATTCATTGTGATATGGTTCATTATACACAATTTTCAAACTTCTGTAGATCTGCTCTAAAACAAAAACTCTAATCATTTGATGAGAAAAAGTCATTTTTGAGAAACTTATTTCTTCATGAATAAAATTCACCTTTTTTTTGTTGAAACCGTATGGACCACAAATTATAAATTTTAGACATTTTATATTTCTGGACGAAATTTTATCATTTAGCCATCTTGAAAAATTAATTGAAGAAAAACTTTTTCCACCCTCGTCCAGAAGAACTACATAATCTTTATCAGTTATTTGTTTTTCAATTAAATTGGCCTGTTTAATTAAAACTTTTTCTTTTGTTTGTTTTTTAGCATTTACAAATGGTATTTCTTTAATAGTAAAACTTAATTTTTTGTTTATTCTTCTTAAATAATCCTCAATTATATTTTTGTATTCAATCTTTTTTGTTTTTTCGATACAAATTAACTCAATCTTCATTTTATAAAAATACAAAGTCAAAAAATTATATATTTAAAATACATTAATTTTGAGGAAAAATAGATGATAAATAAGTTAAAAGGAAAAATAAAAAAATCGTTTTCCTACATAAAAATTCCTGGGTTAAATGGATTTTCATTTTTAGATCTATTAGAATTGTATTATCTAGGTTTAACTAGAGGTACGCTAACATCAAGGGCTGGATCTATTTCTTTTAGTTTTTTCATGGCACTTTTTCCTTTCATTCTATTTGTTTTAAATCTAATTCCTTTCATCCCGAAATTTTTTAGTATAGAGAATTTTGATGCTATTTTATTTAACTTCATTGAGAGTATTTTGCCTCAGGATACCCATACTTTTTTTGAAAAAATATTTGAGGACATAAAATCAAAACCAAGGGCTGGATTATTGTCCTCTGTTTTTTTACTTTCTGTAATCTTAACAGCAAATGGGGTGAATTCTATTTTTACCAGTTTCGAAGTCTCATACCACGTTAAAGAAATTAGAAATATTTTCAAACAATATCTTTATTCTCTTGGTGTAAGTGTAATTTTAGCAATATTACTTTTAATGTCTGTTATATCTTTTGTATCCTTTGAGCTTTTATTTAAAAGGCTTTTGCCGGAATCAATAAATTTTGCAATTTTTTTACAAAATTTGATTTTTGTTATATTGGCATACATTTCAATTACTATACTTTATTATTTCGGAACAATTCAAGGAAAATTTACCGCCTTCTTTTCACCTGGTGCCCTAATGACGACTCTATTGTTTTTTTTTAGTGCCTATTTGTTTGGAATTTATATTGATAATTTTTCAAATTATAATCAATTATATGGTTCTATTGGAGCATTATTAATTTTTATGCTTTTTAGTTGGATTAACTCAATAATTTTACTCCTAGGATTTGAATTAAATGCAACTATTAGAAGTTTGAATGAAGAAAAAAAAATTGGTTAATGTCATTTTATATTGACGTTCTTCTCCCGTTTCCATTAAAAAACTTATACACTTATAAAATCAGTGAACTCGAATTTAAATTTATAAAAGATGGATTTAGAGTTCTGGTTCCATTTGGTGGCAAGAGAGTGTTTACAGCTATTGTTATCAATAAGCATAAAAAAAATCCAGACTATTATGATCCAAAAGAAATATTTGCATTTCAAGATGATTCCCCCGTTGTAGACAAAAATCAAATATTATTTTGGAAATGGATGAGTAGCTATTATCAGTGTTCAATGGGTAATATTTTGAAAGCTTCTATGCCTAGCACTTTTTTGCTTTCAAGTGAAACGTTATTAGAAAAAAATATCGATAAACAGATAGATTACAAAAAAATGTCTGATGATGAGATTTTGGTTTTGGATGCACTTGATTTAAAAAAGATAAAAATCGACGAAGTGAGATTAATTTTAAATAAAAGAAATATTTTCCCAACGGTTAATAATCTTATTAAAAAAGGCTACATAAATTCAATTGAATCTGTTAAAGAAAGATATAGACCAAAACTTGTAAGATATATCAAACTTGAAAGTAAGTATAGCAAATCAATAAATAAAAATAATTACACTGTAGAGTTTAAAAATTCTCCAGCAAAAAGGAGGATTGTTGGATATTTTTTAGAAAATGGTTTTAAAAGTGAGTGGGTGAAATACAGTTTATTGAGAAAGAAATATAAATTAAATAGCTCAATATTAAAGGAAATGATAGCCTTAAACATTTTATCAGAAAAAATAGTTCAAGAAGATAGGTTCAAAGTAAAATTTAGCCAGACTAAAGAACTATCAAAGTTATCGGAGTCTCAACTTTTGGCTAAAGAAAAAATTTTAAATATATGGAAAGAAAATTCTATTGTTTTATTCGAAGGAGTAACATCATCGGGTAAAACAGAAGTTTATTCACATCTCATAGATAGATTTTTAAAAAAGGGTTATCAAATTTTATTTATAATGCCAGAAATATCATTAACTATTCAAATGGTTAGCAGGTTAAAAAAGGTTTTCGGAAAATATTTGTCGGTTTATCACTCAAAATTTTCTAACGAGGAAAGGTTTGAAGTGTGGAACAATGTTTTAAAAAATAAAGAAAAGGCTAGAATTGTTGTTGGAGCTAGATCCTCTATATTTTTGCCCTTTCAAAATTTGAAATTAATTGTTGTAGATGAGGAGCACGATTCTTCATTTAAACAGGATAATCCTGCACCAAGATATAACGCAAGAGATTCTGCAATTAAATTATCAAAAATTCACAATGCCAAATTAATTTTAGGTTCAGCTACACCTTCATTAGAATCTAAGTTTAATGCTCTAAACGAAAAATATGGTTACGTGAAACTTAAAGACAAATACGGTACATCATCTCCACCTGAAATAAATTGTGTAGATATGAAAATCTATCATAAAGCAAACAAAATGAAAGGTTTACTTACACCAGAACTCCATGAAGCTATACAGAAAAAATTAGTATTGGGTCAACAAATTCTATTATTTCAAAATAGAAGAGGATATGCACCTATTATAGAGTGTGTTACTTGTGGACATATCCCAAAATGTTGTAACTGTGATGTATCTCTAACCTATCACCAATACAACAATTCTTTAAAATGTCATTATTGTGGATTTAATCAAAAAAATCAAAAAAGATGTTTAAAGTGTAAGAGCTCAAAAATTGATATGAGAGGTTATGGAACTCAACAAATTGAAGAACAAATTAACAATTTTTTTCCTGATGCTAAAGTAAGTAGAATGGATTGGGACTCAACACGAGGTAAATATTCAGTTGATAAAATTTTTGAAAAATTCGAAAATCATCAAATTGATATTTTAATTGGAACCCAGATGGTAACCAAAGGATTGGATTTTAAAAATATTGGATTAGTTGGAGTAATAAATGCAGATAGTATATTATTTTTTCCAAATTTTCGATCAAATGAAAAGGCTTTTCAGATTTTAACCCAAGTAGCAGGAAGAGCCGGAAGGTCTGAAGTAAAAGGATCAGTTATAATACAAACCTTTTCATCTGATAATAAAATTTTTCAGTTAGTAAAAAAACAAAACCATGATGGGTTTTATGAAAATGAAATTTCAGAAAGATATCAATTCAACTATCCACCATACTACCGACTCATTAAAATTATAATTAAATCTAGAGACTTACAGACTCTTTTAGTAGCTAGTAATTGGCTTTTCAAATCTTTAGGTAATGGGTTTGTTTATCCAATTTACGGTCCATTTGAACCTCCTGTATCAAGAATAAAAAATGAATTTATTAGGCAGATTCTAATTAAATATCCAAATACAAATGTGAGAAGTAAAGTAAAGAGACATTTGATGAAATCAATCGAATCCTTTGAATCCATAGCAAAATTTAGGGTTGTTAAACTCAATGTAGATATTGATCCAAATTAATTTTTGTTTAGCATTAACGGGATATTATTTTGCCTAATTTTTTAATTTAACCTATTTTTGCAAACCAAATATAAATGTATGAATCAATATGAAACTGTTTTCATTTTAAATCCCGTTTTATCTGAAGATCAGATAAAGGAAGCAGTAAAAAAGTTTGAAACTTTTCTTATCGATAAAGGAGCAAATTTTATTAACAAGGAAAACTGGGGTTTAAAAAAGCTTGCTTACCCAATTCAAAACAAGAAAAGTGGTTTTTATCATTTATTTGAATTTGCCGTAGAACCAAATGCTATAGCTTCTCTTGAAGTTGAATTTAGACGAGATGAAAGAGTCATGCGCTATCTAACGGTAAAGCTTGATAAATTTGCTATAGAATGGGCAAAAAAAAGAGTTAAAAAGTTAAAATCTAAAACAAAATCCTAGATATGTCAACAATTGAAGAACAAAACAAAGGCCGAAAGGAGGGAGAGATAAGATATTTAACTCCTTTAAATATCTCAACAACTGTCAAAAAAAAATATTGTAGGTTTAAAAGATCTGGAATTAAATACATAGACTACAAGGATCCGGATTTTCTAATTAATTTCGTTAATGAACAAGGTAAATTGTTACCAAGGCGTTTGACAGGAACTTCCTTAAAGTATCAAAGAAAAGTTTCCAAGGCTATAAAAAGAGCTAGACACATTGCGATAATGCCTTATGTAGGAGATTTGTTAAAATAATTTTTATGGAACTAATACTAAAAGAGGATATCGATAATTTAGGTTTTAAAGATGAAATAGTAGTCGTTAAAAATGGTTTTGGAAGAAACTTTTTAATACCTACAGGCAAAGCTGTATTAGCCACAGATTCTGCTAAGAAAATTCTTGCTGAAAATTTAAAACAACAAACCAAAAAAAACCAAAAATTAGTTAAAGAGGCACAAAAATTATCCGAAGATATTTCAAAGATTGTCTTAAAGATACCAGCAAAAGTGGGTGAAGGCGACAAACTCTTTGGTTCAATAAGTTCTAAAGACTTGTCAGACGCTTTATCAAAAGAAGGAAAGCCTTTAGACAAAAAATATATAATAATTCCTGGAAGAAATATCAAAAGATTGGGTAGCTACGAAGCAACATTAAGATTACACAGAGATGTAGTCGTCAAATATCCCTTTGAAATTGTAGCGGAAGTGAAAAAAACGAGAATTCCAAGTAAATAACTTTTTTCTTTACACAAATATTTCTATTAATTTCTTTAAAGCATACTAAAATTTGCATATTTGTATGTTTAATATGAAGCCGTCTATTCCAAAAGGTACTAGAGATTTTTCTCCATCCGAGGTTTATTTGAGGAATTTTGTAAAAGAAAAAATCAAATCCAACTTTGAACTATTTGGATTTGAGCCTATTGAAACTCCCTCTTTCGAGAAGCTTAAGATTTTAGGAGGTAAATATGGAAATGATGGGGAACAATTAATTTTCAAAATTCTATCAAATGGTGAGAAACTATCAAAGGCTGATTTAGACTCATTTAATAATAAAAATTACTCTCAATTTGCTAATTCAATATCTGAAAAGGCTCTTCGGTATGATTTAACAGTTCCATTTTCAAGGTATGTTGTTCAACACCAAAATGAACTGACCTTTCCCTTTAAACGATACCAACTTCAAACTGTCTGGAGAGCTGATAGGCCCCAGTATGGAAGATTTCAAGAATTTCTTCAATGTGATGCCGACATAATTGGAAGTAACTCACTATGGCAAGAAATAGAGCTTTGTTTACTTTATGACAAAATAATCAAGGATTTAGGATTAACGGGAGTGTCACTCAGAATAAACAATAGAAAAATATTGTATGGTTTTTCTGAGCTTCTTGGATTTGAAAATAGATTTAATGACTTTACAACAATTCTTGATAAGTTGGATAAAATAAAATTTGAGGGTGTTGCAAATGAATTGACAAAACAAAACTTTCCCAAAGATAAAATTGAAAAAATTAAAGAATTTATGTCGTTGGAAGGAACAAACAAATTTAAAATTGATAAAATCAGTAAGGCACTTAAAAATTTTAAAATAAGTAAAGAAGGACTTAATGAACAAAATTTCATCATTGATAAAATTGAAGAAAGTGGAGGTTTGGATTCAATAGATTTAAAATTTGATTTATCACTCGCAAGGGGTCTTAGTTATTATACCGGAACAATTTTTGAAATAACCTTACCAAATTTTCCTGACATAGGTTCTATAGGTGGTGGTGGTAGATACGACAATTTAACGGAAAATTTTGGAAGAAAAAATCTTAGTGGTGTTGGAATTTCTTTTGGGTTCGAAAGGGTTATGATGGCCTTACAAAAATTTAAACTGTTTCCAAAAAGTTTAAATAATCGGGTGCAGGTTTTGATCGCTAATTTTGGATCTAAAACAGCTTCCACATGTAATTCAATTTTAAAAAAGCTAAGAGCTAAGGGTGTAAACTCAGAGTTCTATCCAGAGGATTGTAAATTAAAAAAACAATTGTCATACGCAAATAATAAAAAGATTGAATATGTTGTTTTATTAGGTGAAGATGAACTTAAAAATGAAGAATTTATTTTAAAAAATATGAATGAAGGAACTCAAGAAAATTTTAAAATTTCTCAACTTGAATCCATAATTCTTACCAATTTAAAAAATAACTAAAGAGATCCAAGGTATCTTTCTGCATCAAGAGCTGCCATGCATCCTGTTCCTGCTGCAGTAACAGCCTGCCTATACTCATTATCTTGAACGTCACCTGAGGCAAATACCCCAGGTTTATTTGTCCTTGTGGATTTACCCTTTGTTAGTATGTATCCTAAGTCATCCATATCAACTTGACCTCGAAAAATGTCTGTATTAGGTTTATGTCCAATTGCAATAAATAGTCCAGAAATAGAGATTTGCTTTTTTAATTCTGTTTTGTTATTTATAACTTCAACAGCTTCAACTAGCTTATCCCCTAATACTTCAGTAATTTCAGTTTCATACATAATTTCAATATTTTTTGTTTTATTGACTCTATGTTGCATGGCTTTAGATGCTCTCATTTCATTCCTTCTTATTATCATTATTACCTTAGAACAAATATTTGCCAGGTAAGTAGCTTCTTCCGCTGCTGTATCTCCACCCCCTACAATAGCAACTTTTTGATTTTTATAAAAAAAACCATCACAAACTGCGCAAGCAGATACTCCGCCACCAATTAATCTTTTTTCGCTTGGTAGACCTAGATATTTTGCACTAGCACCGGTAGAAATAATTATTGTTTTTGCATTAATAGTTTTATTTTCATCAATTGTTACAGTATGCATTTTACCCTTTTCAGAGTTTAATTCTACTCGAGTCACATGTCCTATTCTTACGTCAGTTCCGAATCTCTCGGCCTGTTTTTGTAATTCTTGCATCATAATAGGTCCTTCAATTCCTTCGGGATATCCTGGAAAATTATCCACATCGGTAGTTGTGGTTAGCTGGCCTCCTGGTTCTAAGCCTGTGTATACAACGGGATTTAAATCAGCTCTTGAGGCGTAAATCGCAGCTGTATATCCTGCCGGGCCACTACCAATAATCAAACATTTAACATTTTCCATAACAGAAAGGTATATTTCACAAACCTAAAAAAAATAGTTTTTATTAACGAAATTTCATCTCCGATTTTAAACCTATTTATTAACTTATTTTAAGATTTTGTTAATATCAAACCCTTAGCTAGAGTCCAAAAAATTTAATCAATTTAAAAGTCAATTTGTAACTTGTAAATATGTTAAATAAAATTTTTAATTTTCCAAGCAAATATTCTTTTCTAGATGATTTTCTAGCAGGTATTACAATTGGGATTGTGACAATTCCTCAGGCAATGGCTTTTGCAATTTTAGCTGGGGTACCACCTATATATGGTTTATATGGTTCATTTATCCCTTTGTTAGTATATGGACTTTTATCGAGTTCCAATTATTTAAATGTTGGCCCGGTCTCTATAATATCGATTTTTGTTTTTAATGTTCTTTCCCAAAATGAGCAACCTTTTACTTCAGAATATATAAATGATCTCGTAATTCTTGGAATTATGGTAGGTTTAATCCAATCATTGTTTGGAGTTTTTGGACTTGGAAAGTTTTTAAGATATATACCTACATCTATAATTTCAGGATTTATTCAAGCAGCAGCAATCTTAATTATTACATCTCAGCTTTCAACAGCATTTGGTATAGAATTTCCTGTTGATGGTTTAAAAAAAATACCTTATTTATTTATTCACTTAAATGAGTTAAAATTTTATACTACAATAGTGTTCTTAATTTCAATTATTTTTCTTTTTCTCTTTGCGAAATTTTTCCCAAGATTTCCGACTTCTACTTCTCTAGTTGTAGTGACTGGAATTCTATCCTATTTATTTGACTTCGAAAAATACGGTTTAGAGTTGATTGGAAATGTTCCGAGGGGCTTTCCAGAAGTAATTATACCGAATGTTAATGTCAATACAATAAAATATCTTCCTGGAGCGATAGGTATTGCAATTATTTCTTCAATTGGTAGTTCAATAATGGCTTTAAAATTAGAATCTAAGCAGCCCAAAAAAATCAAGCTAAATCATGAATACGTGTCTTGGGGTATAACGAAAATTATAGGTTCTTTTTTTGGTGCAATGCCCTCAGCAGCCAGTTTTAACAGAACAATTCTTGCCTACAAAATTGGTGGTAAAACTCAGATTACAAGTATTGTATCATCCATTTTAATTTTATTTACAATTTTATTTTTAACACCTGTTGTTTATTATTTTCCTCAATCAGTAATTGCAGCAATAATAATTTACTCGGTATACTTTCTTTTTGATTTCGAATTAATATCCAAATTATGGAAAGAAGATATAATTGAACTATCATATCTTTTTATAACCATGACAGTTACTTTGACTTTTGGTCTAGTAGAAGGTATATTTTTAGGGGTTTTAATAAAGTATTTGGGAGATTATATTTTTAAGAAAAATATTAATTTGTCCTAAAAGAATATACCCCTGAGTTACTTTCATTTCCTTGTGAGTCTTTGGCAATAACTTTCCAATAATAAACAAAACCAGGTTCAACCTCAGTCTCTAAAGTAGTTGTCTCACTTTCATGGTTAAGTATTTTAATTAGTGATGATCCGTCATCTTTGTCAAGATATACCTCATAAGTAGATAAGTCATTGTCAACATCGTTACAATTCCATTGAAGAGGTATTAGGTTGTTTATCGGAGTAACGGTAGATCCAGAAATCGGATATGTAAGTTCTGGAGGGAATGGAGCATAATTTTCTATCGCTGGACCAGATAAATAGAACTTCCATGTTTCACTTTCGGAGGGGGCGGTACCTTTAGGTCCGTAAGATCTTACTTTCCATGAGTATGGCTCACCATGATTGAGCGTTGCTGTCACCTCTGGGTTATCTGATGAGAATTGTTGGAGCTGATCTGTGGAAAGGTTTGTAACAAAAAGCCTGTATGAATTGGTATCTCTTGTTAATGACCATCTAAATGTAACTGAACTTTGGTTGTCATTAACAACAGTTGTATCCAAACAAGGGGTGTTATTTTCAGGAAAAACAAGATTTGGAACTCCAGGTTTACCAGTATTTGCAACTTCATCTTTTGAACAACCTATGAATGTTAGTAAACACAAAGTTTGTAGTATATGCACAATTTTAAATATTCTTATCATTCCTTAATAATTAGTTTAGAATCTGAAACAGTTTGACCATTAACCTTTAGAATATAACTACCTTGAGGTAAGCCAGAGGTTTCAAGGTTTATGTTTCTAAGATTGTCATCTAATGAGAAAGTTTTAGAAATTAAAAGTCTCCCATTTGCATTAAATAACTCCAATAATACTTTTCTATCATTTCCACTAACAAAGACATTTATTTCATTATTAAATGGAACTGGACTAACAAAAATAGATTCTGAGTTAAAATAGTTTTTCTCGAAAATACCTTGGCATTCCACACCGGTTGTAATTTTAACGTTATTTAATCCTTTATCCATTTTAATTTCAATTTCTGAATCTGAGGTTTCAAAGGTCTTTCCATTATGAGTAACAATATATTTTCCAGAACCAGATAATTTATATTTCATCGTTTTGGCAGAACTTGGATTTTTGCTAAATACATTTAATGGATTCAGATTATTAACGTTTATGTTATAACATCTTTCAAAAACATCTTTTGGTTGACCCTCAACTGTAATACAAATCTCATAATTGCCAGACACAAGATCTCTCATCTCCCATGATGAACCCCTTAGAGGTTTATCATTTTGTTCGACTCCGTTAACGCTAATATTGTACTGGTATGTATTATCATTAAATCCAACTTTAATAGAGTTTTGATCTTCACATTTTTCTGACTTATTTACACTAAAACTATTTGGAGCTAAATAGAAGATCGCACATCCTTCTGAGTCAACAATAGTGTCATAAGGCGTGTCTTCACAGTTATCATATGGATTCCATACACCGTCGTGGTCTGCATCATCTGTAGCGTCACCTACACCATCACCATCTTCATCGCTTTGGTCTGGGTTGGCTACAAAAGGACTATTATCCAAAATGTCGATTATTCCATCACCATCAGAATCATCCGATGCTGAAGCCGGAACTGCCTGAAGTTGAATTGCTGTTGGATCATTTTCTGGAACAACAATATTACTTTGTGTTACCACAATTGGCATGGTTGCTTCACCATCAGCTGTATTTATATTTATCACTTCGACTTCATATATACCGTCTCTGTTGTGGTCTTGCGGATTTTCAAAATCGGGTGGATTTATAAACGCCAGATAGTCATCCGAGTCTTCTGATTTTCCTCCGCCTTTGGTTCTACTTTTTACTTCAAACAGGTGAGCATCGTTTCCGCCAGCAATTTGTTTTTTGATTTTCCACCTACCTACACCACCTCTTGCAGCTTTTGGATTATAATATCTGTTGTGGTCTACTTTTGCTCCAGCAACTTCGTTAACTACATTGAAAACTAAAATATTGAAGATGGATCTTGTAAATGAATTTGGTATGTCACCCACCAGTAAAAGAATACCACTTTGGCTGCTAATACCTAAATTGTTTGTAGCTTCAAGGATTACTGAGTGAAATGTATTTGTTTCATAATCTAAACCAGATACCAAATAAAGTTCTCTACCCTCCAATCTGAACATATCTGAATCACCTCCGTCAACAATTCTTAGTTGAACATCGTTCTCCAATGGATTGTTTTCTTTGTTGGTGTCTTCAACTAGTATTTCTCCAAGTTTAATTTTTAGATTTGAAACATCATCATCTCTTTTGTTTTCAAGTTGATTGAAAGTGTGCGCAAATATTTTTGGTGCTTTAAATCTACAACCATTTTTATCCACAGTTGATCCAGGTGGAGTTTCAGGACATAAATCAAATTTATTTCTAATGCCATCTCCATCATCATCCTTAATTAATTGTGATAATTCACAGCCAAATTCGTCAACATTTGCTTTTTCTGGAGTGTCGGGACATCTATCAAGGTCATTAATAACACCGTCTTTGTCATCATCCAATTGACCTTGTGCACACCCATTACTATCAACTGTATCTTCTAGATTTGTTTTTGGACAAAGATCAAACTCATCTAGAACACCATCCATATCTCTGTCTAGGCTTACCTGTTTTGGAGAACATCCATACTGATTTACAGCTTGTCCAAAGGGAGTATCTGGGCACCTGTCATCCTCGTTTAGAACGCCATCTAAATCCAAGTCTTTTATTTTCTGACTTTTGGAACAACCGTTTGCATCAACTGGTTCACCAATTGGAGTGTTTGGACAAAAATCAATTTCGTCTGGAACCTTGTCGAAATCTGAATCTTTTTGATCAATTCTACAACCGAAAGCATCAACTTGAACTCCTCTCTCGGTGTCTGGACAAAGGTCTTCTTCGTTTGGAACTCCATCTAAGTCAGAATCCGTAGTAATTATTTGATCAACTTTAACTTGCGAACAACCTGATATATCAACTACGGTTCCAGGTGGTGTATCTGGACATCTATCAAGAGGATTTGGAACCCCATCTCCGTCATCATCAAGTAAATCCTCCAATTCTTTTCTTTGCTTTTTACTACAGCCCTTGTCATCAACTGGCACCCCAATTGGTGTATCTGGACACTCATCGAATTCATTTAATACTCCATCCAAATCTTCATCGTCAGGATTAAGTACGCATCCTTTGTCATCTACTTTTGCCCCAGGTGCTGTATCTGGACACCTATCGTCTTCATTGGGTACTCCATCGAAGTCATCATCATTACTTTTAATAGCGCAACCTGTATCGTCAACAATTCTTCCTTTTGGAGTGTCAGGACATAGGTCATCTGATTTATGAACACCGTCTCCGTCTGTATCCGATTGTTCTCTTGTACATCCTAAACCGTCAACTTTTTCTCCTTTAGGTGTTCCTGGACATATATCTATTTTGTTGTTTACACCGTCATCATCGTCATCTTTTTGACTAGGAGAACAACCGTCTGCATCGGCTGATTCATCTGAAGGTGTACCTGAGCATAGATCTAAATAATCTGGCACCCCATCACCGTCTGCATCAAATTGACTTTTAGAGCAACCACTAGCATCAACTGGTTCACCTGCAGGTGTATCGGGGCATTTATCAAGTTCGTCTTTAACCCCGTCTCCATCTGAATCTACTTTAAGTTCAACTTTCGTATTGGATACAAGACTAGAAGAGTAGTTTCCGGCTAAATCAAAAATTGTATTGTTAAGACTTACCTCTAATGTTTGTCCTTTAGAAGGAGTTCCAGTGAATCCAAATTCTAAATCTACTTGTCGATTATTTTGGTTTAGATTTTTTGGTGTAGTACTTGTCAGGGTCAAGGATCCTTGTGATGTACTTAACTGGAAATAATTTACATTATCTAGAGTAGCAGTAGAATTGTTTGATTTATATATTTTTTCATTGAATCTTAATCTGACAATTGAATCATTAACCAGTTTAATTTCCTCTATAAATGGTGCAATATTATCTATGGTATAGTAAATTTCAGTTTGATTCGTTTTCTCAGATTTGTTACCCTGTAAGTCAAATCCTTCCACACTTGCTGTTACAGTTCCATTAAAGTCACTGGGAACTGTCCAAGAATAATTCCAACTAGCTGTGCTATTACCGCTTGGTGTCATTGTAACACTGGAAATACCGGAGAAAGTAAGAATTGGATTTGCTGACAGTAATTCATCAGAATCAGTAGTTAAATCAACACTATCTCCACCTTTTAAAAGAACGTTTTGTCCAGTTTTATTGTGAGTTAAATACAAAGTAGGTTTTCTAGTGTCTCTTAAACGTACTGAGTTATTAGTTTGGTTAGAGGAAAGTGCATTTCCATCTATATCAAAAAGTGAGTTTGCTAATATATTTATGGTTATAGATTCCTGGCCTGATACTGCTCCAGTTATTGGTAACTCTAAAAGGAAAT
>MDTG01433955.1_pt1 | contig 58099 bp, 57 predicted proteins | sample 811421 | NCBI WGS metagenome assembly MDTG01 (sample SAMN05326645, study PRJNA326480) | marine metagenome | isolation source: seawater | place: Pacific Ocean: South East | collected 2011
GCACCGACTCCTGCACCGACTCCTGCACCGACTCCTGCACCGACTCCTGCACCGACTCCTGCACCGACTCCATCTCCAACTGTTATAGTTGAAACTTCTGAGGAAGTAACAGAGACTGTTACAACTCAAACAACTACACAATCATCGGGACTTGAGACTAGAACTTCATCTGCATCTGCCTCTCAAACTCAGACTAAAACAAGAGATAAAACTGTTTTAACTGCAACTAATACAACTGTTACAACTGGAACAACTACATCAACTGTTGCCACTGCAACTGGAATGGCATTTAACACCGATCTACCAGAAAACCAAGCAATGGACGAGAATGATGGAATTGCTGGTACCGGACAAACATTCTTTTACTATTATGAAGGTCCAGATGCTAACGGTAACCCAATACAAGTTGAGGTTGAGACACTTGTTCCTGTTGTTATACAAGAAGAATATGAAGAAGAAGTTGAAGTTGAGGTATTGGTAGAAGAGATTGTAGAAATAACAGTGCCTGTAACTGTTGATGTTGAAATTGAACAGACTACAGTCGTAACTGGTACTGCTACAGCTGCAGCACCTTAATAAGACTTTTAGTTTTAAATAAAAAGGAGCCTGAGGCTCCTTTTTTTTGAAATAAAGCTAATTGATAGATCCTAAATTTACTTATAAAAAAAGCTAACTTCTACTTTCGGATATTTAGGATGAATATATTGTTCACTTTCAACTACTCTTTTTGATTGTTTATCTACTTTGTAAAAATTAACAAAATTCCATCTGAATCCCTCTGAGGAAACCTCCTCTCTATATTCAACTAATCCATTACTTTCATTGATCTTACTAAATTTAACAGTCGATGTCTGAGTCACAAATCCTCTAGGATTAAATAACATGGCATCATTGCTGGAAGTTAACTGATCAGCAAATTGACCATCTGGCAATTTAAAGTTACTAAAATTAAACATTTCTATGTCATATACTATTCCTTCAGATTTGATGATTTTTCCATTAAATGTATAAATTGACTCGCCTGACGCGTTTACCCACTTATAAATTCCATCCTCACTTATTGTGGATAGAGTCATAATTGTAACGGCTGAGCGACCGAGCTTAACTTTTATAAATGAATATTCTCGAGACTCTATAAATTCAGAATCTATGTCAATGTCTGATACACCAACAATTGCTGTTCTTAAAAGAGGAATAGCTTCACTATATGAAATTTGAGCGCATGATGAAAACACTAAAATGAGAATTAGTAGAATTGGCTTAGTCATATATATCATCAAGATCTCTCGTAAAATTTAGAAGCTGTCCTTGCTCTGACGTTCCCCACAAATGTTGAGCATGGACTAAAGTTGCTGCTCCATCTCTTGTAATAGGCCTCAATCCAAATCCTGAAAGCCCTTTAGAATGTTTATTAAAAAATACTTCAATTGGTATAAAGAAATAAAAACCTTTATCAAAACTTCCCTCTCCAAATTCCTGTTTTGAAATGTCCGTTTTTGAGAAAAAAGCACCGATTCTTAGTCCACTTTTAAACCTTCTTGAAAAATCAAAATTGATACCTGAATCCTCAGCTAAGAATCTTCCTCCTTTGATAGCTAGAATTACTTGAGATCTTGGCTCTTTGTAATACAGATTTATATGTCCAGTTGTAGTCTCATAGTCTCTAAACTTAAGTCTTTGGTCATAATCTCTTTGCTTTACTTTCCATATTTCAGCCCCAACTGCAAAACTTTGTGAAAAAGGTCTATATAGAATTTCACCACCATATCCACCAAACATCTCTTCAAATATTCCTCCGCTTAATTTTGCATAAATATTTGTACTAGGCTTCATAAAGTAATTAAATTGAGCTCTTTGTAAAGCAAATTCTTGAGTTTGCTTTAAGTATTTAACTACATCAGTTCTAACATGAGGAAGAACACTATCAGATGCTAGTTTTAAAGGACCGAAATTATTAACGATGCCAAATGTAGCAGTAGATATAATCGAAAGATTTTTTCTTACTATTCCTTCTGAATGAAATGCAAGCCTTAAATCTCCGAAGTAAAAACCATCAGGGCCACCTATTTGTGATCTTACTGCAGGAGTAAGTTTCCAAAAAAATGCTGGCAATTCTATTTCAGGCTGAAATTCATGATCATCCGTATCATAATTATAAGGTGAAACAATCATATTTTTAGTTGCAAGCTTGTAATGTTTGTTTTCAAGGTTATTGGAAAAATCTTCTCTTTTAATTTCTACTGAATGCATTCCTATATAGCCGTTTATATTAGAAATTTTAAAAGTATCTATATAATCTGGTGTTAAAGCGTCTAAGACCCTAATTGCTCTTCCAGTGGCTCTTGGAAAGCTTGTATGAGTTGATTGAGCATATGTAATTTCAAGAGTTGAATCCTCGATATTAGCAGTTTGTAAAAATAATCTTTCATCTGCTAAATATTTTAATGCTGATCTGTAAACGAACTGTCTATCTTTAAGGTTCACCTTTTTTAAGGCTTTCGCATTTGGGATTACTTTTGGTGGGTCATTTTTTTTTATAAAGGGATCTTTCTTTCCTAGCGGAGTTTGCAAGGAAAAACCAAAACTTATTGTGTTTCCTTTTACATGGCTGAGTCTAAGATGGAAATTTTCAGATACTGGATAAATGAAACCATAATTTATATTTGATTCTTGAGGTTTTACAGATTTAAAAGCAAAGTTAAATGATTCTCGCCCAAATGGAAAACCTTCTTTCTCATAATCGATTGCGTCATACTCTACCTTGAATCTTAGACCTCTTAAGTTAGGTAGATATATTTCAGCACCTCCAAATATAGAAGCTGGGCCACTAAAAAGGGTGTCAATACTAACTTCACCTCCAGTAGTATCACCAATTTTTGTTCTGGTCTTAAATCTATCAGAAATTTTTATTAAAGGGTTTTTAAAACTATTATTAGAAAAAACACCCCACCCCATTCCTAAAGTAAAGTCTATATTTCCTACTCTTTTTGAAGCTACTGCAAATTCAGATGAAAATACTCCAGTTCCAGCGACATCTCTAGCACCAATCGCGACAGATGGGAGATACATTGATTCTTTAAGGAGTCGTATTTTAAAATCAAAACTCTTATCTTTATATGATTGACCTCCACTAAATTCAGGAATATCACTATACAAAGCGTTATTAATATCTGCGTATTGATATGAAGCTTCTAACCAACTAAACGGATATGCAACTATAGATCCTCTTAGAACAGGATCTATGTCACTCCAAGCAAATGCAATAGATCCAGCTTCTTGAAATCTAGCATTAGGCATTTGTATAAGTCCAACTGTGCCATAATTTGAAAAGCTAGGAAAATTTGATTTAGGATAAATATAATCCTGATTTGCTGCAAAAGAAATATTACAATTTATAAGCAATAAACCTAAGCAAAGATAAGTTTTTAAAAAACGTATGTCGCTTTCACTCGACATTGATGCTTAATCAGTAATGCTATTAAAAGATGCAAGTGTTAGGGCAAGGCTACTCAAAACAGGAGATATAGTTGCAGCATAGGCCAATCCAGATAATTTTCCAATATCTCTTGGAGCATAAATAATAGAGCCTGGATAAATACTAACAGATCTTGATGCAAAGGCTTTCACAAAAAATCTTCTTTCAAAAGTCTGCGTCCTCCCGTCTGGATCAATAATAATTACCTCACTATAGGCGGATTCTTTTAAACCACCTGCTAACTCAATATACTCGCTAATATCTAAATTTGGATCATAAGTAAAATTGGATGGATTTTTGAAATCTCCAAACATATAAACAACTTTTTGCATCGCAGGAATCACTAATCTGTCATTATGCTCTAAAGTAATATCTCTTGAGGGATTATCCTCAAGGTTTCTTACATTAAAATCAGCTATTACCCTTCCTGTTAAATTTCTAGATCTCAGTTCTTCCACAAGCAGGTTTAAAGCTCCAGCACCAATACTGCCACCTGATTTGCCAATGTTTGATACTATATAATTGACGGTGTCTGAATAATTCAATTGAGCATATAATTCTTCTTTGTCAAGAGCCTCCTCCCGAAACAATGCAGCTCCATATACATATGCATCTTTCTTATATCCACCAGCTCTTTTTACAATATCAGACAATTTTTCTCCATCTGAAATAAAATATGTTCCAGGTCTTTGAACCATGCCTTCTAAAACAACTTGTTTTATTGGCTCAATAGAATTCATATAAGATGGAACTTTTATTGAATCTCTTGGCACTACTTTTACAGATGAAATTTCTTGGACACTTATTGTTTCTAGTATTTGATTCTCAGTATTTACTCTTGATAGATAAACATCACTATATCCTGCAAAGCTTGATGCAAAGCCACCTGCAAATGAAATCATATCTGAAATAGTTTCACCCCGAATAGCCTCATATACGGCTGGGATATTTACGCCGCCAGTGACTGGAACCTGAAATGTCATTGGATTAACAAAAATTGTATCTCCTGATCTAAGAGTATTTTTAAATTCATATTTTCCGAAAACAAATATATTGTACAAATCAATTACTTCAATTATTTCTCCATCTCTTCTCAATTCAATTACTCTATATGAGCCTCTATCAGAGATTCCTCCTGCAACATTTATAGCCCCAAGAACACTTGAACCACCACTTAATGTATATATACCAGGCCTCTCAACTCCTCCAAGAATCAGAACTTGCACATCTCTAATTTTACTTAAAGTCAAAAAACTGTTTGTTCCAAATGAGGAGGTTGATACAAATGATGTAACAAGTTCTTCAACCTCATTAAGTGGTTTACCAGCAACAAAAACTTTTCCCATTGATGGGATTGAAATTGAACCATCTCTTTGAACAATCATGCTTTCCTGCTTAGACATTTTCCCAGTAAGCATCAGCTCAAATGTATCTCCTACATCAATAATATAGTCCCCACCAAGATTAGGAGCATTCACTGGCATAAATGAGGATTGTATTGTCCTAAAAAAAGATTCTCCAAACCTCTCTAAGCCATTTGTGTTTGCTGATAAATTTTCGGAAGCTGCTATACTTTTTTCGAGAGCTTTTAACTGCTCTCTTAGCTTTGAGAGAATTACTTTGTTCTTCTCAATCGATGTCTCGGAGTTGAAAAGCTTTTCAAGAGCTTCTTCTTGCTCAGTGGAATTTTGAACCTCTAAACTCTCTCTTACTGAGGATGGTAGACCTTCTAAAAATTCAGTTGCCATACCGCTTGTAGATTGGCTATATAACGGAATAGAAATTAAGCTGAAAGAAAAACTAAGACCTATTGGCAGTAAGAACAGGAGCTTGCTGATGGATTGAGGTTTCATATGAACTGATAAATTTAATTTAAAAATTATAACTCATCTAGCTTAAAAATGAGATTTAAAACAACTATTCCACTATAAAAAAATATAGATAAACTAATAGAGTAAGCAATATTATAAAACTCATCAATGATATTAATAGAATAATATTCAATAAAAATGTAAAGCTTGTAGGAATGTAAAACAAATATATCCATATAGCTACAAATGGTTGAATAATTACTGACCATAAAAATAGTGAATCTTTATTAATAGATTGGAATAGTTCTTTCCAAAATTGTAGAGAATATTGCAAGAAACCTATAAATAATCCTAAGTACATTATTTGTATTTCAACAAAATTACTGCTATTAGTAAGTAGCTGAAAGATATCATTTCCATATGCTGCGATACTCAAAAAGACAAAAAATATAATTAGTACTATGAGCAAATTAAAATTTGTCATCGTAAGAATTTGATCTTTAAATGATTTTTGATGACTTAATCTATTGAGAAGAATGGGAATAAAAGCAGCCCCCATTATAGCTATAGGAAGAGAGAATATTCTATATACATTGATCCAGATCCCAGTGATTTCATCACCAAACTTTTGTTGAATAAATAGTAACCATAGCAACATGATTGAATTAGTGATGACTGCTGAAAAAGTTGGGACTAATTTTAAAATCATTTGATTAGCTATATATGAAATTGATTGAGGCAAATGAAAATTTAACCTTGTTCTATATCTAATTGTGGCAAATATAAGAAGTGTTAATGATGTTAGAGATGAAAATATCCAAGTAGCTTCAATTGAAAGACCAGCAAATGAATATATTATCAAAAGCACATATGGCATGCCTCTAAAAGATATATAGAGATATGTATTGTTAAATTTTAAGAAAATATTTACAAGAAGCTCACTTACAGAAATAGATAAGGATGCTAATAGAATTAAAGCAAGAAATTCATAAAAGATATTAGATAGTAAAAACACTAAGAGAATTAAAGATGTTAAAAAACTAGCTAAAAAAAAGATTGATATGAGACCATTAACTAAATTTGAGCCAGTTTCATTAATTGGCCTTGTTAGTAACGCAATATCCCATCTTAAGCCAATAATAATTGCCAAAAAAGATGAAGATGCTATAAAAACTGCTAGTTTTCCTGCATATTCAAAACCTTGCATTTGAGTAATAAGCAAGTTTGCAAAAAAAATGATTCCAAATGGAAATAGGTAGATCAGTTTATTTGTGAAAAGTTGATAGTATCTCAAAAATTATCCTTCAATATAAATGGAATCTATTTTTATGATGCTAGCACATCTAATGCAGAAGAAATTACTTTTTCGGTATCTATATTAATCCAAAGTGGAAGTCTTACAAGCCTCTCAGAATAACTAAGTGTATTCTGCATATCTCCTGAAACTCGTCCATATTTTTTTCCAGCAACAGAGTTATGAAGCGGAACATAGTGAAATACACAATGGATGTTTCTTCTCTTCATTTGATCTATAAATGCATCTCTTTTAGGCTTATCTTTTAGAATTAAGTAAAAAATATGGCCATTGTGCGAAGCATAATCGGGTATGGAGGGGATTTTACATATTTCGTCATCTTCATAGCTTGCAAAAGCCTGATAATAAGTATTCCATACTTTTAATCTTTTGTTAGTAATAAGCTCAGCATTTTCCAGTTGAGCATATAAAAAAGCTGAAATGAGTTCGCCTGATAAATAAGATGATCCTATATCGACCCATGAATATTTTTTAGTTTTTCCCTGATCAAAAATTTTTCTGTTAGTTCCTTTTTGTCTTATTATTTGTGCTCTTTCTATAAGATCAGGATTATTAATTAGCAATGCACCCCCCTCTCCAGATATGATATTTTTTGTTTCATGAAAGCTATAACAGCCAATATCGCCAATTGATCCTAGGTAATCATTCTTGTTTTTTGCAAGAATGCCTTGAGCTGCATCTTCAATAATTATTAAATTATTTTCCTTTGCAATATCTATGATTTTTTCCATGTCACAACTTACTCCAGCATAGTGCATAACTAAAATTGCTTTAGTTTTTGGAGTAATAGCTTTAACAATTAAAGCAGGATCTATGTTTAAAGTTTCTTCATCAATATCAATAAAAACTGGAACGCCCCCTCTTAATACAAAAGCATTTGCACTTGATACAAATGTATATGAGGGCATGATAACTTCATCACCAGGCTTGATATTTGCTAGCATAGCAGACATTTCCAATGAAGCTGTACAGGAATGGGTAATCAGAGCTTTACTACAATTCGTCTTAGCCTCTATCCATTCGCTGCATTTTTTTGTAAAGAAACCATCTCCAGCTAGTTGACCTTTAGATGCAGCTTCCTGAATATACTCAAGCTCATTTCCAGTTAAGTATGGTTTGTTAAATACTATCATTCTTAATATTTATTTTATTTCTGATTTTAAATACATGTTGATTAAGCATCAGGTAAATGTAAATCGCAACAAAAACAACAGAAATACCCTGAACATACTGATGCTTGAATTGAAATAAATCAACCATTGAAAAAAGCAATAACAAATTTAGCAAGTAGGCTGAAAAATGAACCATAAGAAATTTAAATTTCGATGGATTTATATGTGAACCAATAAACGAAAAATTTTTATGAAGATAAAATCCAATGATAAGAAAAAAAATATAATTTATGGTCATTGCAACCTTAGGCTCAATTCCAATAAAGGTAAACAAAAGATATACTAAAAAACCTGAAATATTTAAAATTATTCCGTTAAATGCATATCTAAAAAATGTTCGATTCATTTTAATTTTTAAAAATTTATGCAGCTTGATCTTGTACAATTTTCCATAAATCTTCTGGTATTTCTTTGAGTACAGGTGGAAGATAGGCTCCTCTAAGAAAGCATTCTTCTCCCAATAAAGTAATTTTAATCTCTTTATTATTTCGAGAATGAGAAAATTGTTTGTAAATAGCAGCTAATAAGCATATACATCCGCAACGAAAAATAAGATTTTTTATTTCATCATTTAGCGTGACTCGGTTCTTAGAAGAAAAATAAATTTGGGCAATTTGCTTTCCTTGATCAACCTCTTTTTCGGCAAAATGAGCTGTTACACCTAAATATTTTGAACCTGACTCTAGAGCCCTCTCTACAGGCTTCATCCCTATTAGACCTGCAAAAGATGGTAGTAATGAATAATGAAGATTAATTAATTTCTTATCGAAGGCATCAATAACTTTAGGTCCTAATATTTTATGAACTGTAGTAATAATAAGATCTGGATTAATGTTTAAAAGATGGTCTAACAAAAATTTTTGATCTGATTCTCTAAAATCAATAGTTGAAAATTTAATATTATTTTTTTTTGCAATCAATTGCGCGCCACATTTACGATCAGCAATTACCTCAACAATTTCAAAGTTCTCAAGATACTTTCTTTTGATGGCCTCAAATATAAAGTAAAAGTTTCCGCCATTACCAGAAGCTAAAAAAACTATTTTTTTTTTATTGGTACTCATGAACTTTTTTTACTATTGAATAGGGCCTATTTTTCGTCTCGATAAACATTTTTGAGAGGTAAATACCTATGATTCCAAGAAATGAAATAATTAGGCCTCCAAGAAACCATACTGAAGCCATTACAGATGTCCATCCCGCTAAAGACTGCATTAAAAATAATTTTCTATAAATTAAATAAAAGATATATCCTAAAGAAGATATAAAAATAAAAAAACCGGCATAAAAAATTGCTACAAGTGGTTTATTGCTGAAGGAGGTAATTGAATTCACTAGCAATGAAATTTTTGAACTGAATGAATACGAAGATTTATCTTTTGAATTTTTATTAATGAGCAAGTGTCTTTGATCAAAACCCGTTATAAGCCAAAGTCCTGCTATAAATATTTCATGCTCATTATGCTGTGTTAAAGCGTTAACATAATTTTTTTTCATTAATCGCATAGTTGACAAGTTGTCTTGAAAAGGCAGGCCAGTAATAAATTTAAGGAACTTCCAAAACATTGCGCCAGATAGTTTTTCAAATATGCCGCCCTTTCTGGTATCTTGTACTCCATAAACTACATCCGCACCAGTTTTGTTTATCTCATTTAAGAAATCTTTCAAATACTCAGGGCTTTCTTCTAGATCTGAATCAAGTAAAAAAACTATGTCTCCGCTGGAGTATTTCAAACCTGTCATCATTGCTTTGTGATGTCCAAAATTTCTTGAAAGTTCTATTACTTTCAATTTATCATCTGACTCTGCTAGGCTGCATGCCTTATTTAAACTATCATCCGGAGAGCCATCATCAACAAAAATAATTTCGTAATCATTGATCGACAGATCTAAAATTGAGCTAGAAATCCTATCATAAAATTCCTTGATATAATTTTGACTTAAGTAAAGGGTTGTTACTATTGAAAGTTTCATAATTAAGAATTTTTTAAGTAGGCCTTTGATTTTGCACCACAATTGAATAAAAGATCAAGGATGCTAACATTATGATCGAATTCTCCCCATAGCTGGTTATAACTTTGATATCCTGTGTAGTTGATCCATTCTATAGAAATACCGGCCTGTTCAAATAAATTCTCCTCAATATAATTTTTTGCTGACGGACCAGATATGTAATGCGTTGCTCCAGTTTGTTTACATAAATCAACCAATCTATTTGATTTTCCATCAATTAAAACGAAGTCTCTAGAATCTCTGATTTCAGTTGTTATTTCTAAATATTCACATATTTTTAAAATAAATATCTTATTAACTTCACTCAGATATTTATAACGATAATCCAAATACATTGGTTTGAGCCATTTAGATATTTCATTGAAGTAACTAGATTCTTTATAATTAAGCTCGATTAAATTCCAGTGTTTTTTCTGCCATTCGTTGTTTATTTCAACATCATAAATTCTTCTATTTATTTTTTGTCCAACTGGAATAGATAGCCATGAAGTTCCATTTTCAGTTTTAATTAAATTTCTATTTCTCCAATCATTTTTAGTAAATTGAGCACTGTCAAAAATAATAAATAAGTCAGCTGCTCCAATTATGTCGAAATAGCCTTTCCAAGGAATGTAATTGGATTGGTTGATAGCTAATTTCATTTTGGTATTTTTCATTTATCCATTTATTCCTGTGAGCATGCTGACTCGCACACACAAAATTAAAATTCCTGCAAATAATGGAATAGAAAAAATATACCTTAACGAAATAACCTGACCATTTGATAAAAAGCTTAAAAAATAATAACTTAAACCTATTGAAAATAAGATGCTAAAAATATAAGAATAACCCATCAAATGCACTGAAAAAGATTGCTGAAAAACAAATAATAACAACATTAGGCTGAAGCAAAGAGGTGCTAAAATTTTTTTGAATTGAACAAATTTTATTGTCATAAAAAAAATTCCGATAATTGATGCTAGTGATAATAAAAACATGCTCGAGATTGATAAAATGCAATTATATGCTTCAATTCCTAGATTAAGATCTGAGGTTATTTTTGATTCTTCATAGGAAAAAAAACATTGTGTAAGTCGGTTGCCTCCCAGAAATTGTAAGGCACCAATTATGCCTCCATTGTGAATATCAATTCCAGATATTCCTATTCTTTCAAGCAAACTTGTGCCTGATGAATTAATCAAATTAATATTTGCCAAGAATCTCAAGAAAAAAATAAATATTACTGATCCTAAAAATGCGAAGAAATATTCAAGGCCTCTGGTATTATTTGAATAAGATGGAAAAAAATTTTCTATATCAATGCTTGTATCCTTAATGATTCTGGGAATTTGGCTAATGAGTAAATAAAAAAATGCTAAAGCAATTGCCCAGACAAAATTGAATAATCCAGAAATAAAAAATAATGCGATACTAGTTTTGTAATAGCTATTTATTCCAATGAAAATACCAATTAAAAATATTAAAACGAAATAAATTTCTGTCCAACCTGCAATAATCATCTTATATGTCCATGGGTTTACAGAAAATAAGGTAAAGATTATTGAACTGATAATAAATTTAGGAATTTTTGAATAATTCAAAAATTTTAATGACAACTCACTAAGCAAGACTCCTGTGAAAAAAATTGTAATCTTATCAGTTATGTGAGCGTAGTTTAAAAGTCCCTCTGAATCAAAAAAATAATTTATTACAATATATGGTAGTAAAGAGAATCCGTTAGTAGAAAAGTAAATCTTATCTTTCCAAAACGAGGCGTCTAAATTGCAATCAATACAATCAGTCCAGATTGTAAAACCATATGAAGAAAAGTACCCATTGAGCTCTAAAAACTTAACAGCATTCGAAACTCTTTGCGCATGCCAATCAAGCCAGTCAGAGCCAAGGGGTGCATATGAGGTAAGAAATGCTATGTAAGCGATCCATATGAATGTGTATAAAAAAAATCTTATGCTAATCATTTTTCAAAAATTTGGAGTACATAAATGCCGCGATCTTTGTTACGTCTAACAAAATAGATATAAAAGAAATAAAGACAAAGTTTATTGGAAAAATATAATATATATTTACGCCTTTTTTTAATGGGAGATAAATCCCCCTTACAAAGATATAAGCCAAAAATATAATTATCATGCTGATCTTAGTAATATTTGGAATATAGAAAATACTGTTCATATCCCAAGCGGCAAGAACTGCATTCCAATTATATGCCAGTAAAACTGCCAAAAAGGAGGTAACATAATAATATATGTCTTTATGAGCTCTAAAAAATGGCAATTCTGCTGTAAAAATATAATTTCTAAACCATTTTTTTAACAATAATTTAATGCCAATATTATCAAGATCATCATAAATCAAGTGCTCCTGTGGACTTGAAATATTAATTTTTTGAAGCTCTGCCCTAGTCATCCAGTCACCATCTTCTCCTGCTCGAGCCGATTCAACAAATAATCCACATCTATTAAAAATATTTTTCTTTAAAATACTGCCCGGAAAGGTTTTAATGGGTTTTTCTCCATAAGTACAGGCTCTAATAATTTTTGCAATATATTTTTCTGCTTCATAAAAAGTATTGCCCCAAACACCTTGTAAGTCATTTGAATTTATAAGTTCCAAGCCACTTCCTAGCCATTTTTGACTTGGGAAAGTAGAAGTATCAAGAAAAGCTAAAATGGAATTTGTTGAATTGCTTATTCCGATATTTCGCGCATGGCCAGGATACATATTACTTCCGTATATTATTTTTAATGTAATATTTGATGTTTTAAAAAAATTTACAGTATCCAACGGAATATTTAGTTTACTGTCTGATGAGTCAATAATAATAATTTCATTTGGCATGACTTGCCAATTTGATATATGTTTCAGTAGCGTTATTAATTTCATCTCAGCATTTTGACTGGGAATAATAAGTGTGACACTCTCTATCATTTTTAAGTATTATTTAAGGCGGCAAGCGCTCTGCCAATTGATTTTAAGGTGTTTGAAGGAGCTATATTAAATTCATTAAGAAAGTTTGATGAATTGAGGGCAGAAAAAAAAGGCCTTGAAGCAATAGAATTATATTCTTTGCTTGAAACTTTTTTAATTGAGGGAAGATGTTTAATCATTCCCATTTTTTGAGCCTGTGTGAATATTTCCAATGAAAATTCATCCCAAGACAAAGTTTGATCTCCAGCGAAATGGAATATACCTGACATAAAATCTTTATTTATAATTCTTGGTAAAATTGAAGTAATTGCTATAGCAATATCGCACGCAAATGTTGGAGTGCAAAATTGATCAGAGACAATATTTAGCTCTTTTTCGGAATTTGACAAATCAAGCATTGTCCTCAAAAAATTCTTTTTATATTGGCTAAATAATCCTGAAGATCTTAGTATTATATAATTTGAACAATTTTCCTGAATTTTAATTTCTCCTGCTAACTTACTCCGCCCATACTCATTTAATGGATTTGTAGGATCACCAGGGATATAGGCAGTTTTTTTATTACCATCAAACACATAATCAGTCGAAAAATGAACAAGAAAAATATCCAGCTCAGCACAAGTCTTTGCAATAATAAATGGTCCATCACTGTTTATTAAAAATGCTTTTTTTGAATTTTTCTCAGATAAATCAACATTCGTGTAAGCAGCGGTATTAATAATAATATGAGGCTTTATATCGCTTAACATAGAAAATACTTTATTTGCATTGGATATATCCATTTCAGATTTGCTTAAAGCAACACAATCAATATTGTTTTCAAGAAATATATTTTTAAAAGCTGCGCCTAATTGCCCGCATGCTCCTGTAAGAAGAACCTTCATTTAAAATTATAATCTTTAAAAGGCATGCCTAATTGATCTCTATCAGAAAGAATGATATCTATGTCACTAGGCCAATCTATATCTAAATAAGGATCATTCCAAGCTATTGTTTTCTCATCTTTATGATCATAATAATCAGTGCATTTATATTCGAAATGCACATCATTTGTTAACGACAAAAAGCCATGGGCAAACCCAGGAGGAATCCAGAATTGCAAATGATTATCCTCACTGAGAATTGCTTTTGTCCATTTCCCAAATGATAGAGATTGAGGCCTTAAATCAACAGCTATATCCAAAACAGAGCCTCTAGAAACTCTTATTAATTTACCTTGAGGTTTTGTTGCTTGAAAATGTAGACCACGCAAAACTCCCTTATGGGATATAGAAAAGTTGTCTTGGACAAATTGAAAATTTTGACCGATGATTTCTTGATACCTCTGAAGCTGAAATGTTTCATAAAAAAGACCTCTAGAATCTTTATGAAGGTCAGGCTCAATTAAAACACAATCAGCTAATTCAGTTGGGATGATATTCATCTAGACTAAACCTCTTGCAACTTTTTGAAGATATTGACCATAACTGGTTTGAAGAAATAGCTTAGCTCTTTTATCTAGATCCTCTGAAGTTATCCAGCCATTATTAAAAGCAATTTCCTCAAGGCAAGCAATTTTTAAACCCTGTGTGTGCTCAACTGTTTGAACAAATTTTCCTGCCTCAATTAATGAATCAGGAGTACCTGTATCAAGCCAAGCAAATCCCCTTCCAAGCATTTTGACATTTAATTTATTCTTAGAGAGATAAAAATTATTTACATCAGTAATTTCCAACTCACCTCTTTGCGAAGGCTTAATACCCTTAACTATTTCAATAACATCATTGTCATAAAAATAAAGTCCTGTTGCAGCAATATTAGATTTTGGCTTTAGAGGCTTTTCCTCGATACTTAGGACTAATCCTTTTTCATCAAATTCTACGACACCAAATTGAGATGGATTTGGAACATGATATCCAAAAATTGTTGCTCCATCCTCTAAAGACATAGCTTCATGCAATGAATCTGAAAAATGTTGACCAAAAAATATATTATCTCCGAGAATTAAACTAACATTTTTTGATCCAATAAATTCTTTCCCAATCAAAAAAGCTTCAGCAAGCCCTTTGGGTTCAACCTGCTCCAAGTAGGAAAAATTTACTCCAAATTGAGATCCCGAACCAAGTAGGCTTTTATAATGAGGAAGATCTTTTGGTGTAGAAATAATTAAAATATCTTGAATTCCCGATAGTAGTAACACAGATATAGGATAATAAATCATAGGTTTATCATAGATAGGCAAAAGCTGTTTCGACGATCCTAGGGTTATGGGATGCAACCTACTTCCTGAGCCACCGGCTAAAATAATTCCCTTAAATCTACTCATGTTCTAAATGCTCATTTTCATTACTCTTGTAATCACCTGATAAGACCCTTTTCCACCAAATTTCATTGTCAAGGTACCACTCTACAGTTTTCTTTAGTCCAGAAGAGAAATTTTCCAGTGGCTTCCAGTTAAGTTCATGCTTAATTTTATTTGAATTTATAGCATACCTCTGATCATGGCCAGGCCTATCATCAACAAATTGAATAAGGTTTTTATAGTCTAAAATATTTTCTGGTTTATCTATTATTTTGGTATTAAGCATATTACAAATTGATTCTACAACATCTATATTTTTCCTCTCATTATTTCCACCAATATTGTATGATTCTCCAGGTTTTCCATGGGTAATAATTTGATGCAACGCTCTAACGTGATCATCAACAAAAAGCCAGTCTCTAATTTGTAATCCAGATCCATAGACTGGAATAGACTTGCCTTGAATTGCATTTATTATAGTTTGAGGAATAAGCTTTTCAGGGAAATGATAGGGGCCATAATTATTTGAGCAATTTGAGATTAAGACTGGAATTCCAAATGTTCTACCCCATGCTCTTACAAGATGATCTGAGCTGGCCTTTGAGGCTGAGTATGGTGAACTTGGTGCATATGCAGTATCCTCAGTAAAAAAATCTCTATCATTTTCTAAATCTCCAAAAACTTCGTCGGTAGATACATGAAGAAATCTAAATCGAGATTTGGCTGAAGCCTTTAAACTATCATAATGAAGCTTGGAACATTGGAGCAGATTATAGGTACCAATAATATTTGTATTTAGGAAATCAATTGGGTTTGCAATTGATCTATCAACATGACTTTCAGCAGCAAGATGCATTACAACATCAGGACAATATTTTTTAAATATATTCTCTAGCTTTTTGTAATCACAAATATCTGCAACTTCTAAATGATAATTTTTGTAATGAGCAATAGATTCAAGAGAGTCAAGATTTCCAGCATAACTTAGCTTATCAACATTTATCAGTGTATGGTCGAATTCATTAATTAAGTATCTGATTAAAGCGGAGCCAATAAAACCAGCGCCACCTGTAATAATAATTTTCATAATATTATTTAATTATTTAGACTTATTATAAATGAATTACAGTTTTATCAATAAATTAACTTATTGCATCTACTGCGGCTTGAATTACCAACTCTTCATCAAAGCTCTCTTCAACTATTTTACGACCGGCAGTCCCCATTTTTTTCCTTTCTTTATAAGATAGATTTATCATCTTTAAAATTGATTCCTCAAGTGAGGATATACTTTTAGACTGACATAAAAATCCATTAACGCCATCTTTAACTATTTCTTTACATCCTGGAACATTCGTAGCAATTATTGGCTTTGATAATGACGCTGCTTCCAACAATGCTCTTGGCATTCCTTCCCTATATGATGGCAAAACTACGCAATCAATTTTTTTAATAATTTTGATTATGTCTTTTGATTCTCCACACCATTGAACACCAGGTATTTTATTCCACTTCAGGACATCAGGCTTGGTAATTGCGGAAACATTTTGAGAATCTAAGAATCCATAAATCTTCAGATTGCATTTAATGCCATCTGAATTCACTCGATCTATAGCATGAACTAACTCAAATAAACCTTTATCTTTTAAAATTCTCCCTGCATACAAAAAAGTAAAATGATCATCATTTTCATTTAATGATTCAAGCTCTTTTGAGGAATTGGAAAATTTATTCAAGTTTATTCCTGATCCAGGAATGATTTGTAATTTACTTTTTGGCGCTAAGCAATTTTTTGTGAAGAAATGGTAGTCATCAAGATTTTGACAGAAAATTTTGGTTGCGAATAGTTGACTTGATGCGTAAAGGATTTTTACGAAAATAGAAAGCAATCCACCATGAATTATTGCTGTACCCAGTCCAGTTATATGATTATAAACCTTCGTCCCAGTAAATGCAGAGGCATATGAACCATATATATTATTTTTTATAGTAAAGTTGAAGACTGCATCGGGCTTGATTGATTTATATAATTGGTAGATCGTATAAACTAATTTTAAATCTTCTACTGGATTTAATCCTTTGTTATTAATTTTTAGATTAATAAATGTGCATCCCAATTCAATTAAATCGTCTGAGGCACTATCTTTCGGAGAAATACAAAAGACAGTAAAACCCATACTAATAAATCTTTTAATTGTTGATTCTCTAAAATTTTTTAAATACCAAGAAGTATTAGCTGAAAAAATAATTATCTTTTTCTGATCTAGCTGATTATATCTTTTCATAAAAATTAGTTTTTTTAAAATTCATGAAATTAATATATTTTTGTATGGGAGCCAATAATAAGAATGGAAGGCAAAATTTAACCAAACAAATAATACTGCTGAATAATATAAAATAATTAACATTATTAAGAGCTGCTTCAGCTCTCCTCTTTCTCCAAGCATATCTGGCAAATATGAAAAAACGACTAACTGTAATGGAAGTAAATATAATGCAAGTCTGTCAATTGCGGTGCTCGCATCAGTTAAAAAAAGCAATATAAACAAGCCAATTGAAATAATTGCAAACCATTGCCAAATTTTTTTCTCGGCTTGAGGGAAATGGAATCTATGAGGCCATATTAATAATATAGCAGCAGGAATAGCGCACATTACTAACCTAATAAAAGCACCCTGTGATTGATATGATTCTTCAACATAATGTTTAATAAGCGTAGAAACAGCATCTGCAAGAAAAATAAAATACGCTATAGCAGCAATTATACCCAGCCAAATAAATGTCCAAATCCTTTGTTTACTTGAAGCAAGTGCAACAATAGGAAGAAGCAAAACAGCTGATTTATGAATTGTTGCTGCTATTAAGACTAAAAAAACGAAAAATATCTGTTTTCCCTTTCCCAAACCAACGAGTGCAATCATAGCAATTCCAAGGGCTAAAGCTTGTCTGCTATAACCCATAGATACTACAACAACCATGTATGGAATAGATACCGCAAGTGCAAGCATGGGTCGAGGCAAACTATTACAAAATAACGAAAGGCCTAAAGAAAAAATTAATGCGGAAAATAAATTTACACCATATATTCCAAAACCAAGTTGACCAGAGATTGAATTTATTAATCTGTATCCCGGATCTCCAAATGGAGACAGCAATTCAAAAATAGATTGATTTTGACTTATTTCAAAAAATTTCAAGTAGGCAACCCAATCTCCACCTACCTCAAATCTTAATCCAATTATAAATGTAAGGACTAATATAGATGTGAACCAAAGAAGATCTATTGATGGAAAATTTTTTTCATATGCTCTTTTATTTCTTTTTTTACCAAAAAATGCCAGCAAAGAAGGAAATAAGAATAATGTCCAATATACAATCATAAAAATTTTTTAAATAAAAACATTCGTAACTTTCAATTTAAATTATCTGTTTTCTCTTCTTGAAGCCAAGCCTGAAACATTAGGATGCACCAAAGTTTTGAGGAATGATCTGTAACACCACGTAGGTGTTCCTTCCATACCTTTTGGATGGTAGCAGAAAAAAAGAATCCTTCATCATCAATTTTAACTGGATCTAATAAACCATCGGCCCATTCAAATAAAGGGCCCTTTAACCAATCCCCAATTGGTATTCCAAATCCAGTTTTAGGCTTATTCATCAAATCATTTGGAAGATATTTGTTTAAAATTAATCTTAAAGGGTTTTTAGAGGTTCCATTTTTAATTTTTGTATTTGATTCCATTCTCCAGGCTAGCTCTATTATTTCTCTATTTAAAAATGGCACCCTAGTTTCTAAACTTAATGACATAGCCGCTCTGTCTACCTTTACGAGAATATCATCAGGCAAATAACTTAAAGAATCAAAAAACATCATTTTTTCTGAATCAGAAAGATTTGCCTTGATTTGAAATTTTTCTGACTCAAAGAGTGAATGATTTAAATTTTTTTTTGGTAGATTTTTAACCAAATTGTCAGGATTCTTCCATTGTCTAATAAGATTAAAATATAACTCTTGTGCAGATTTAATATTAATCATTGCTTCTGCAAATTTATGAATTTTTTCCCCTGGTCTATTTACACGAAGTTTTGCAAAAATTTTATTCCACCAATTTATATTAATTAAAATAATTAGTTTTGAAGAAATATTTCTTACAGGAGCAGGAATAAATCTAATCCATCTCCACAACTTTGGAATCCAAATGTACCTATTATATCCTCCAAAAATTTCGCCACCTGCATCTCCTGACAAGGCAACTGAAACATGTTTTTTTGCTGCCTTTGAAACTAAATAAGTTGGAATTTGTGATGAATCCGCAAATGGCTCGTCATAGATCATAGGAAGTAGCTTAATAACATTAATTACATCATCTTCATTTACCATCATCTTTACATGTTCGGTATCAAGATAATTAGATACTTTAGCTGCGTGAGAAGATTCATCATATTCTTTATCTTCAAAGCCAATTGTGAATGTTTTAATTTTATTCTTTGAGTACTTTTGCATTATGGACACAATCAATGATGAATCAATTCCCCCGCTTAAGAAGGCTCCAAGAGGAACATCAGAAATCATTTGAGATTTTATTGCGCCTTCAATTGCACTTTCTACTAATTGAATAGAATTTTCTTCATCATATAATGCACTTTCTTTGGATGAAGAAATAACATCTTTGAAAGCCCAATATTGAAAATGCTTAACTTCAAGTGTCGAAAGTGGAATCTTGGCGTAATATCCTGCCTCTAATTTATATATTTCTTTATATATGCTCAGCGGAGAAGGAACATAATTAAATTGAACATATTCTCTCAAAGCATCTCGAGAAATCTCACCATCAAAACCTGGAAATTTTTTTAATGCTTTTAGCTCTGATCCAAATATAAAAGAGTTACCAATTTTTCCATAATATAGAGGTTTTTCTCCGAGTCTATCTCTGCATAAAATAAGCTCTTCATTCTCCTTGTCCCACAACGAGAATGCAAACATCCCCTCTATCACTTCTAGAGTTTTTTCAATTCCCCAATTATCTATTGCGCACAAAACAGTCTCTGTATCAGAGTGGCCTTCCCAAGTTATTTCTACCGAGTCAATAGAATCAAGCAATTTTCTTATTTCAAGATGATTATATATTTCACCATTGAAAGCAATTACAAAATTTCCGGATATTGAGCTCATCGGTTGATGGCCAGCTACTGAAAGATCTTGAATGGACAATCGTGCATGAGAAAATGCAACGTTATTATTTTCTTCTATCCACATACCATTGCTATCTGGGCCTCTATGACCTAAAACAACACTCATTTCAGATGCTAAATCTATCAGCTCATTTTTTGAAAGATGGCTTTTATTAATGCACCCAGCAAATCCACACATATGATTAAATTAAAGATCCTTTATTTCTTATATCCTACTACACACCAATAAGGAGCATGATCAGAAAAGCTAATTTTTTCAAGCCCTGATTCTATCATCATTATCTCAATCTCTTTTTTTGTAAATCTTTGTTCTAATGGTGTTCCAAACCTATCTCTAGAATCTGTTTTCATGGTGAAGAAGCTATGATCTTGATAATATGATAATGGAAATGATTTTGTTGATAGGCCGAGTTTAGAAAATAATTTAGCAAGTCTTGCTAAAGGTAAATATATAAATGCTGCAATTAAATTTGTTACAAAGTGTTTTAAAATAGGAGGTAAAGGGTTAATGATAATTCTAAAAAAATCTGATAACCTCCACAAAACCCTATACCATAATGCCCTATTATCAAATTTATAATATAGGTACAAAAGTAGTGGAGCACCTGGCTTTAAATATTGTACACAAGACTTAATTGCAGAAGTGGTATTGGGTATGTGGTGAAGAACTCCCAAAGAATATCCAAAGTCTTGGCTATTTTGAGGCATTGACGAATTATCTACAGACGCTCTTTCAAAGGTAATGTTTTTTAAATGTTTTAAAGAATTTCTAGCTACTTCAATTGCATTAGATGGATCTATGCAATTTAACTTACCAACCTTTGGAGCAACAATGCCTGCCCAGCGACCACTTCCACATCCCATATCAAATCCTTCTGAGCTTTGATTAATTTTCTCCCATGGAAATATGAGAAAGTATTCTTTAAAGATTTTTTCGGATTCTTCTGAAGACATGCTTGATTGATCAAAACGTGACCACTCATCACCAAAACTTTTAACTGTTTTATCATCTATGTTACTCATAGGGATTATTATAATTAGTTTTATCTTATTAAGTATTTTTGATGTATCTCTAATAGATTTTTATTCAGCCTAATTATATGGAATACCTAAACTTTCAAAATGCTTATTAATAATAGCTGACTCATGGAAGTCTTTAATTCCTTCATTTAGTTTAGGTATAGGTATTGGTGTATTGAGCGCTTCTTGAATTTTTTTGGCTAGTGAAATTGGGTTTTTAGTCTCAGCCAAGTATCCATATTTTTCCTCACGTAAAACTTCAGCTGGTCCAGTAGGACAGTCAGTTGAAACTGGCGTGCATCCACACATCATTGCCTCTATTAAAACATTTGGCATGCCCTCAACATGAGATGATAAAACAAAGACATCAGCTTGATAAAAATATTTTAATGGATTACTAACATAGCCAACTAAAGAAATTTTATTTTGTAAATTTAATTTTAAAATTAAAGTATTCAATTGATCTCTAAGCGGTCCATCACCCAAAATAAGTAACCTTAAATCTAATACGGAATCAAGCTCACTTATAGCATATATTAAATCCTCGAAACCTTTCCAAGGAGCTAATTTGCCGGCGGCAATAAGTAGTGGTGTTTTTTTATAATCAATCCAAGGATGGTTAACCGGCTCTAACATTCTTTTTTGTGATTCAGAATCAACAACAATGTTATATATACATTGATGGGGAGGATTTTTAAATACTTCATTATATTGAGATACCATTTCTTTAGAAACACAAGTTAGAGCATCAGCTCTGGACATAACTTTTGAAGCTATTAACTTTAAAATCCATTGTTTAGAAAAAATTTTATTTGAATAAGTATCAAATGGGGTCACCCTAGATGAACCACTTATTTTTACAGATGAATTTGTTAATTGAGCTGCAACTAAAATGATGATATTTAGATGATCTTCTGCAGAAAAAATTATGTCAGGTTTTTCAGTCAGTAAATATTTACAAATTGGGATAAGCATTCTCTTTACACTTTTCTTATTCATGTTGAAGAGAGAAATATTTTCTATTGGGGGAATTTTAAAGGAGGGATCAATGTATCCAACAATCATTGTGACATCATGACCATATTTTTGAAGTGCTTTTGCAAAGCGAATTTGTGCTAACGGAACTCCAGCAATTGTAAACCTAGGTGTGATTACAGATATTTTCAAATTAATTAAACAAAAGTATTGTGTTGATAAAAACTAAATTGACGATATTTCAACATATTCCATATCTTTTATTAAATCCCATTGATCTGGAAAACGTGACCCGTCAGGAAAAGTTTTCTTTCTAAAGGAGGTAATATGATCAAGAACTTCGTCATGATCTTTTAATAAATCATTTCTTATAAAAAACGCATTTACTCCGGTTTGAGTAATATCAATTAGACTATATCCATTAACTTGAGCAAGAATGCTTATAGCAGATAAGGAGGCCCCAAAGTATGCTCTTGACTCATGCTTTAGATTTCTATCAAACTCAGGATCATAAGGAACTGAGATTGGTTCTAAGCCTAATTGAGAATTATATTCAGCAATTATCAATGCGGGTTTTAATGATATTAACTCCTTTAAAAACCAATAATCATTTCCATCTACATCTATTGATAAGATTCCTAGACTACGTTCACCAAGCCAGTCTTTAAATAATTGAATATTATCTAATGTCAGCCAAGTATTTTTTAGAGTTATATTTGAACCCCAAAGAATTCTAGCTATTTTTATATTATAGGGATCTCCATCAAGCAACAAACCTGTCCAAGTTTTGGCTAAGTCTGCACAATTAAATTCCCAGCCAGAAAATCCGAATTCTATAAAGGTATTAGGAATGTTATATGTTGAATTTATTTTATCAATTATATTTTGTTCATCATTTTGAGTTGTAGGGACTACGAAGAGTGATTTTAAAAAGATAAATATATAACTCAATGGAGTCTTTTTAATTAAATCTTTTAATGAGTTCATCTTTAAGCTTGGTCAATATTTATATAATTATTCTGATAAGATGCTTTCCATTCGAATTTTACCAGCTTGAAAAGAATAAAGCTCCTCATAGGCTCTTCGTCTTTGACTATCTGATCCAATAAAAGATTTATTTTTAATTGCATGGATAAATTCATCACGGGAAGAACATTCTATCCCTGCAATTGATTTGACAGCTTCATACCCAGAAAAAGCTTCAGGTGTTCCAATTAATATTTTTCCAAACATTAATGACTCTGCAACTTTAGTTTTCATTCCCGATCCCTCAAAAATAGGAGCTACAACAAATTTTGCTGCTTCATACCAATCTGATAGAAATTCAACAAAACCAATGACATGAACATTGCTTAATTCCTCAAACTCTAGCTTATATTTTTCAAAGCCCTTACCTATTATGTATAGATCTTCATCCATCTCAGGCATAACATTTTTAATAAACCATCTAATCCCGTGTATATTGGCATAAAAAGCTCCGCCTACAAAAATAAAAAAATTTCCTTTTGGAAGATTTGTTTTAGGAGATTCTTTTTGAGGTCTATTTATAATAAGCGGCGAAATTTTATCAGAAGCTCTGCCATATATCTTTAACAAAAAACTACTATCACGCTCACTTAAAGAAATAATAGTATCGCTATATTTCACAGCTAATCTTTCAGCAACATAATTTGCAATGAAAATAAAAAAAGACCTTAATGATTTTTTTTTCATAAAGCCGTCAAAAAAAAATTTAGCCTCTACATTATGAAAAAAAGAAATAATTTTAATATTTGGATTCTTTATTTTAAGAAATTGAACTAATTTTCCAAAATTTGATCCATCTATATAAACTTGCTTAATATTGTTTTCATCAATTGTCCTTAAAATTTCATAGCATTTATTTTTACTCAATCCATCTATGAAACCTCTTAATGCATAAAATTTTTTTATCCAAGAATCAATTTTCTTTGGACTGGTATCAAATAAATAAAGATTATCCTGAAATATTTCCTGGATAATCCGTTGATTAATTCTTGAAAGCTGCTCTCTTCCTCCTTTTGATATATCAGATAAGTCTTTTGAAACCATCAGCAGTTTTTTATTGTTAAGATCAGTCATACATCTATTTAAAGAAATTTCTCACTTTTCAGCTATCACAGTTATAAATTCAGATTTTTTTCTAAACAACATAGAAGCAAGTTTGTTGAAAAAAGCAAAAAAATCATATTTTAATGGGGTTCTGAAATCTGAATAAGGTGAAATCCCTTTAGATATTGCAAAGCTTGCTGAAAATGTTCTTTTAGATGGATCAATTGAATTAATAAATTTCACTCTCTTGAAACCAACATTTTTTAAAGCCTTCTTAATTGACGACTTATTAAAAATTACTAAGTGTCTTGGCGGCTCAAGGCCTCTCCAATTTTTGCCAAATAATTTATGCCCAAAGCTTTGATTATTTGGAGTTTGAATCCATATTTTACCTCCATTCTCAAGCAAGTTATAACAATGCTGTAATGAGTCTACCGGGTCATGAAGATGCTCGATGACATGATCCATAGTTATATAATTAAATCTAGTTTGATTGTTTTCAAATAAATCCAAACTGCCTTGGAAAGCAGTTAACCCATAATTTGTACAATTTTTTATGGCAGATTGATCAATATCAATCCCAACAGCATCCCATCCACATAGACTTGAATCTAGTAAAAAAGTTCCACTCCCACAACCAACATCAAGAACTTTTGGTTTGTCTTTAGATGTAAGTGGTAAGTCTCTAAAACGTAGATCGATTGTCTTTTTAAGAAAAGGAAAGGCTTTACAGATTATCAATCCTATTCTGCTTGAGGGATTCATTGAAGCGCCAAATCTTTGATTTATGTATCCGTTAATCAATGTTCTTCTTATTTTTCTTAAAAATGAGAGTTGTGAATAATTCTCTTGAAAAGAAGGAGCTGAATGAGTGTAATATTCCTCATAAGCTAAATGGATACTACTTGGATCAGGTCTAGGGCTTAAATAACTTGAATAGCACTCGAGACATCTCCACAATTTCCATTTTCCTGAAGCGGTATAAAAAATTTTATCCTCTAAACCCTCATACGCCAACTCTTTGTTAGCGCACTTGCAAACTGGACAACACTCTACAATCTCAAGTTTTTCTTTTGGCCAAGTATTCAAGATGAAAATTAGATAAATATTTATACTAATCTAACATTAGATTATTAAAAAGGCTTAATTTTATTAAATAATCGGCTAGAGATATTTTTTTTTCTTCGATACATAATCCATGGGCACGGTATGCGAACAATTTTTTTATTATTAACAGAAGCTTTAAGAGCTTGATATCTTGAACGGCTAAAAGTAAAGAAAACCTTATTGTTATTGTGCAATTCGTGCTCAACCAAATAGCTACTTATAAGCACTCCATGATCTCCATAAAATGGTAGTGGAGCCCAATCAGGAATTCTTAGCCACTCTCTATAGGCTCTTCCATAACCATTCATTTCTGTGATCCAATAATATCTTGGTAACATTAGAATACTCTCCTATCTTAGTATATCTTTAGCAATGCTCTGGACTCCCTTAAAATACTTGTAATAATTTTTTCTTATCATAAAAAAAATTAATCCCATTCTCGAAAAGAATGGAGCAGTAATTAACTTACTTCTTATCTCATTAGCAATAATAATTTCGTTAAATTTTTTTATCAATGATTCTTCTGAGGGTGCCAAAGGTAATTGATTGAATTGATTAGATCTTTGCAGTAATTGGTCTTTACATTCTTTATATTGTTTGGCTCGATTTTCATATACCTCAAAGGGTTTGATATGTCTTTGTTTCCAATACCTGGTAAATAAAGACTCAATCTTGGGTGAAGCCATCTCACTATAACTGCTTCCATTATCGCTATGTATTCTCCAAATTTGTAATGGCTTTTCCAAAATAATCTTATTGCATAAAAGCCATGACCATCTATGAATATAGATATCATATGCGGGGCAAAATTTAGGAAAAGGGATCAAAAATTTTTGAAATCGCTTTCTAATGGCTGTGCAAGCTCCTGCAAGATGGCCCTCATTACTTCCAGCATAGTAAGAGGCTTTCTCAAGCACGGTAGTTTTTGATTGCTCCAGAACATCATTTGTATAGTAGGCATCATTCATAACCACATCTATTGAAGGATTTGTTTTGAAAACTTCTAAAACATTTTCAATCTTTTGTTTAAACCATATATCATCCTGATCACTCAAAAAAATAATATCTCCATTACAAAATGAAATTGCATTTTCAAAGTTTTTATTTAAACCAATATTCCTTTCATTTCTATGAATATGAACTTCAAATTTAGCTTTTTCTTTAAAACTTTTTAAGATATCAATTGTGCTATCTTTTGAACAATCATCGCAAACTATTAATTCATCTGGTTGAATAGTTTGGTCCATAAAGCTTTGCAATTGAGCTTGTAAAAATTTCTCACCGTTGTATGTTGTCAATGCAATAGATGTTTTCATTTAATTTTTTTTAAACTATTAGCTATGAGTGTAGGAACAAAAAATCTTAATGATGCCCTAAAGAATTCTTTTGTAAAAATCACTTTTGCAGTACTTTGAATAGCTTTTAGTAAAAAGTGTAGTGCTTTATTTTTATCTAACCAAGAATACTCAATCGAGGATCCTAAAAAAACTTTTCCTTTAGAGTAATTATAAAATTTAGAGTCTTGAAATTTATTTAATATATCCATCCTCCCTTTATGCATCTTAGGTATATTTTTAGACATATTATCTTCGTGCAATCTATACTGAACATACTTTTGGTTAATAACTTTAATTTTTCCACCTGCTTTAGTCAAAGCAAGCCACATGTACCAGTCCTCTATATATAATTCTTCTGGATAGCCTCCAACTTTCAAAAGGCCCTTGGTTCTTAAGAGTTGAGTTGGGGTGATAATTGAGTGCTCTCTTCTTATAATTGAGTCAAACAAAAATATGTTCTCTCTAGGTATTATTTCGTCAACAATGTTGGATTCTGAGTCAATCAAATCACATCCTCCAAATAAACCCATCAAAAATTCGTCAGATTCCATTAACGGTATTTGATCTGAAATTTTATTTGGATAATAGATATCATCTGAAGCAAGCATCGCAAAATATTTTCCATCAGCCCAATTTATGGCCTGATTTAGTGAAGAAGTTAAACCCTGATGCGCCGCCTTGATAAATTCAAACCTTGTAAATCTCTCTTCACACTTTAAACTAAGTGCAGCAATAATATCCCTAGATTTATCATTTGAGCCATCATCAATGATTAGCAATTCAATATTTACATAGGATTGATCAATGATTGATTGAACAGTATCTTGAATATATTTTTCATGGTTATATGAAGGAACAAATAAGGTTACTAACGGAAATTCAGAATTAATATTGATTGTTTCCATCAGATATTTTGTTATTACTTTAGATTCAAACTAAGACTTTCTTTCAAATTTTTGATGACAAAAGCTTGATCGGTAGAGCTTAACTTAGAATAAATCGGTAGGCTGATTGCCTCTGCATAGTAAGCTTCTGATTCAGGAAAATCATTCTTATCAAAGCCAAACCTTGTATAAAATGGATGTCTATATACAGGAATATAGTGCAAATTAATGCCTATACCTCGCTCTCTAAGATCTATAAAAACTCTTTTGTGATTATAAAAATCTTTATTTATCCTAATTACATATAAATGAAATGATGAATAACTATTTGGATCTTGCCAAGGTAATGTTATTGGTAAATCAGAAAAAGCTTTATTATATTCGTTAGCAATAAGATGTCTTTTCTTGATAAAGTCTCCTAGCCTTGAGAGCTGGCTAGAGCCTAATGCCGCCTGGATATCGGTCATTCTGTAATTGAAGCCAAGATCTATTTGCTCATAATACCAGGGGCCATCCGAGTTCTCTTTCATCGAAGTGAGGTCCTTTGTAATGCCATGTGTTCTTAATAGTGACATTTTCTCGAAAAGCTCTTTTTTGTTGGTAACTGCCATACCTCCTTCAGCAGTGGTAATTATTTTAACTGGATGGAAACTAAAGACTGTAATATCAGAGTATTTTGAGTTTCCAACAGGGAGATCTTTATATTTTGCTCCAATTGCATGAGATGCATCTTCAACTATTTTAAAGCAATATTTTTTAGAAAGAGCATGTATTTTTTCTAAGTCTGCGGGTTGACCACAAAGATGAACAACTACTACAACTTTAGGCAACAAATTCTTTTTCTCTGCTGCTATCAGCTTTCTCTCCAAAGCATCTGGGCAAATATTATAAGTATTTGACTGTATATCAACAAAATCAACTTTTGCACCACAATACATTGCACAATTTGAAGAGGCAACAAATGTAATTGGGCTTGTCCAAAGCCAATCTCCATTTCCTAAACCAAGTGCTAAACAGGCACAATGAAGTGCAGAAGTAGCACTATTCATTGCAATTGAGTATTTAGAACCAGTTATCTCAGAAACTGATTTTTCAAATTTTGGAACTTGAGGGCCTTGTGTGATGAAATCAGATTTTAAAACTTTAATTACTTCATCAACATCATCGGATGATATGTCTTGTCTACCATAAGGAATCATTTTATTAAATTTTTCCGATATGCATTGAATTCAAATCTAGCCAATCCCTTAATGACTTGTTTGACATCCATTCAGAATTATTGTCACTGGTATATATGAAATTTTTTTCAACTCTTTTACCATTTTTAATTCGCTCCTTATCCTTAAACCAATCATGAATCGCTGGTAAAATTTTGAAATGGTCATCATATTCAAAAGTATATGGTGCATCCTCATAACCTATCATTTGCTCATGCAATTTTTCTCCGGGCCTAATGCCAATAATTTCTTGCTTTGCATCCGGAGCAATAACATTTGCAATATCAACAACTTTCATAGAAGGAATTTTTTTAACATATATCTCTCCTCCCTCCATATCGTCAAATGCATGCCATACAAGCTTAACTCCATCATCTAATGAGATCATAAATCTTGTCATCCCAACATCCGTTATAGGAAGAGTACCTGATTCTTTTCTTTCTATAAAAAATGGGATAATTGAGCCTCTTGAACCCATAACATTCCCATATCTTACTACTGAGAATCGAGATGTATGATCGCCTGAGTATGAGTTGCCGGAAATAAATATTTTATCTGAAACAAGTTTTGATGCACCATAAAGGTTAATCGGGCTACTTGCTTTATCTGTAGATAAAGCAACTACTTTTTTAATCCCTCTATCTATACAAGCATCGATTATGTTCATAGCTCCGTTAACATTAGTCTTGATACATTCAAATGGATTATATTCTGCTGTAGGAACTATCTTTGTAGCCGCAGCATGAACAACATAGTCTACTCCATTAAGTGCTCTCATTAATCTATCCTTATCTCGGACATCACCAATGAAAAATCTTACTCTTGAGTCCTGATCATATATTTTAGCCATCTCCCATTGTTTCATCTCGTCTCTAGAAAAAATAATGATTTTCTTTGGATCGAAATTTTTTAATGTCATTTCAACAAATTTTCTTCCAAATGAGCCAGTTCCGCCTGTGATCAAAACCACCGAATCGTTTAGCATTGTCATATCTCCGTAAATTTATGCATTTTTAGCCATTTCCATAAACTTCTTATTTCTCTTAACCAGATCATCAAAGTTGCCTTGATCTATTAATTTTCCATTATCAATTAAAAAAATAAGGTCACAATTTTTGACTGTTGCCAGTCTATGCGCAATCATAATTATAGTCTTCTTTCCTGAAAAATCATGAATTGCTCTCATAATAGCTTTTTCCGTCACACCATCCAATGAACTTGTTGCTTCATCTAAAATTAAGACATCGGCTTGAGAATATATTGCTCTTGCAATTCCAATTCTCTGGCGCTGCCCTCCCGATAACTGAACTCCCCTCTCACCTACATATGTATCTGCTCCGTCGGGTAAGCTATCAATAAACTCTTTTAAATGTGATCGTTTAATAGCATTTGTAATTAATGAATTATCAATTTGATTTAATGGAAGACCAAAAGCGATATTCTCTTTAATAGAAGCATCTGCCAAGTAAATACTTTGGGGCACATAGCCAAGTCTATTTTGCCATTCTCTTAAGTTAGAGGAATCTAGTTTTTTTCCATCAATTAAAATTTGCCCTGATTTAGGAGTTAATAGACCCAATAGAAGATCAACTGCTGTTGATTTACCCGAACCAGATGGTCCAACTATACCAATTGAGGAATTTATAGGGATATTCAGATTAATATTTGATATTACTTTTGACTTACCGCGAGAATAAGAAAAGGATACATTATCAAATTGAATGTTTCTTTCAAATGGGATTTTTTTTGGTCTATTTGTCATTTCAAGAATTAAGTTATTTGAAATTTGACTTGCCAACAAATCTTCTTTCAGCGCTTCAAATGCTGGGATATTAGCTCTAATTACTGAAACACTTGTATACACCTGCTGAAATCCAGGAAGTAATTTCAAACCTGATAAAGCATAAATAGAAATTATCGGCAGAATGTTCTGATGATTAGTAATTAACAAAAACAAGATTAAAAGGATTATTGCTGTCAAAACGATCAACTCTATGAAGTATCTTGGTACATTAGTTAGAGTCTGATTATTACCCATGGCATAGGCAATATTGTTACTAACAGATGTAAATCTATTGGTAAAAAGAAATTGTCTGCCTAGTAATAAAGTATCCTTAATTCCTCCGAAACCCTCAGACATCAAACGGAACCTCATTTGAGTATCCTCGCTTAATACCTTTCCATTTCTATCAAGATAAAATTTTACAAGTGAAAAAATTCCAAAATATGAGGAACCAAATATAAGCGCTCCTATTATTGCAAATAGTGGATTAAATATAAAAAGGGCGCTTGAAATAAAAAAAATTGATATGAACTTTGCATTGAGATTTAATACTGGATTTATAATTGAGTACGTTGTTCTGTGGCCCTCATGGGCAATTTTAGTAACTAACTTTGTTGAATTTTCATTTGAATGAAATATCCATGGTTGAAACATATAAAACTTATAAAGTCTATTACCTATTTCAGCGCCAACTTTATTTCCAAACATTGCTAATTTCCAAGTTGTGTACATTGAAAAAAGAGAAGAAGAGAGGATTATTACTAAAACAATTAATGCCATAAATATTAGAAAATCATTTGGATCAATTATTTCAGAATATTGATAGAAATCATTTAGAATACCTGGCTCAAAAAGTAAATTTGAATTTCCAACTAAAGCCATAAAGGGAAGTATTGAAACTAGGCTAATCACTTCAAATATAGCCATTAAAATAACAAGTATTTGAACACGCAACAGTCCATATTTTTGTTTACGAGATAACAGTGAAAATAAATTTTTAAGTATTTCAAACATGTTTAAATTTTTCCTTTGAGATACCATTTAACTGCTTGAGATATTCCATCATTTATCTTAAATTTTGGATTAAATCCAAGAATTTTTTTTGCTTTTGATATATCAGCTTGTGAATGTTTTACATCTCCTTCTCTAAAGTCCCTATACTCTGGAGATTGACTGTAGTCCACTCCATTGTCCAATAAACTCTTGCGAATAAGATCAAATAATTCACTCAAAGAGGTTCTATCGCCAACAGCAATGTTAAATACCTCACTATTTTTAAGATTTGAGCATACAGCAGCTAAAATATTAGCTTGAATCACATTTTCAATGTAACAAAAGTCTCTGCTGGTCGAGCCATCACCATTGATATAAATTTTCTCTCCATTAATCATTCCATTTATCCATTTGGGAATAACAGCTGCATAAGCCCCTTGAGGATCCTGGCGTTTACCAAATACATTAAAATATCTGAGCCCAATTGAATGAAATTCATAATTTAAAGAAAATATATTTGCATACATTTCATTCACAAGCTTAGTGACTGCATAAGGCGATAAAGGCTTACCAATTTTATGTTCTATTTTTGGCAAATCGGGATGATCGCCGTAAGTGGAACTGCTAGCTGCATAAACAAAACTTTTAACACCATTATCTTTAGCAGCATTAAGCATATTCAAGTGGCCAGTTACATTTGACTGATTAGATGCAATTGGATTATCAATGGAGCGAGGAACAGAACCAAGCGCAGCTTGATGAAGAACATAATCTGCATTGACACAAATCTTCTGACAAATTGATGGATCTGATATATCACCCTCTATAAATTCAAAATTAGACAATTGCTTTCTATTTAAAATTGAAGATACTTCATCAAGATTATTTTTATTTCCGGTTGAAAAATTATCTATGCCAATAACGTTTTGGTTAATTTTTAGAAGAGCTTCAATTAGATTGCTTCCAATAAATCCAGCACAGCCAGTCACTATCCAAGTTGATGGATTGCTCTCAAGATAATTAATAATATCTTTGTAATTCATAATTAAGAAATACTTTATAAACGCATATCGGAATCATCTGACTTAAAAAGATATTTTATGTCATAGATAATGTGATCTTTTTTTCCATACTCTCTAATCTTTTTTATTCCCATTTCGTGGAAATTTTTATGAGCTACCGCAAGAACAACTGCATCATAATTTCTCTTTTTTGGATTTTGTATCATAGGAATACCATATTCATTTAGAGCATCTTCTTCATCGACCAAAGGATCATAACAGTCGACATTTGCACCAAAGGTTTTTAATTCAGAAATAATATCAACAACTTTTGTATTCCTAATATCCGGGCAGTTTTCTTTAAAAGCTAGGCCCATAATAAGAATATTAGATCCATTTATATGCATTCTTTTGGAAAGCATAAACTTCACAAGCTCAAGTGCTATATGGGCACCCATTGCATCATTTAACCTTCTTCCAGCAAGAATAATCTCTGGCTCATAACCAGCCATTTGAGCCCTGAAAGTTAAGTAATATGGATCCACGCCAATACAATGTCCTCCCACTAATCCTGGACGAAAAGGAATAAAGTTCCATTTAGATCCAGCAGCTTTGAGTATCTCTTCAGTATCTATATCTAATTTATTAAAGATTAGTGACAGCTCATTAATTAAACCAATATTTACATCGCGTTGCGTATTCTCAATAACTTTTGCTGCTTCAGCTACCCTAATTGAAGAAACAGGATGTGTGCCGGCTGTAATTATTTTTGAATATAAATCATCTACAAACTTTGCCGCTTGATTAGTTGATCCCGAAGTAACTTTAACAATATCCCTTAAGGAATGGTCTTTATCTCCAGGATTAATCCTTTCGGGGCTATATCCAACAAAAAAATCTTGATTAAATACAAGATTTGAAATCTTTTCAAGAACTGGAACACACTCCTCCTCTGTGGCACCAGGGTAGACAGTGGATTCATATATGACGATATCTCCTTTTTTTAAAACAGTTCCAATTATTTTAGATGCGTTAAGTAATGGGCCAAGATCTGGTTGTTTTGATGAGCTTATAGGAGTTGGAACTGTGATGATAAAACAATCACATTGGATAATTTCATCTTGATTGTCTGTGAATTTTAAATTACTAGCTGAAGCTAATTGCTCAGATGTGACCTCGCAAGTCCAATCCTCACTTTTTTTTAAGGCTTCGATGCGTTTAACATTTATATCAAAACCAATAACCTCAAATATTTTTGAAAACTCTAATGCAAGAGGAAGACCAACATATCCCATTCCGATCACTGCAATTTTTGAATTATTCATTAATTTAGTCACGGTTATAAGGCTATATAAGGCTTCAAAACTTTAACAATTAATATACTAAGAAAATTCTTTGGATGAATTAATGAATTTATATTTTGTTCCATAATATCTGAAGATCGAAATTAACAGAGCGATGATAAAACCCAACAAAGTACCAAGAATGACTAGCCTAGTTCTCTGTGGACTTGTTCTCTCCAGTGGCAGATATGGAGTATCAATTGGCTCTAAAACATAGTTATCTTTTATTTCCGAAAGCATTTGGGTTTTGACTTGAGATTGAATCATTCCAGTTAACATGTTTCGCATATCCTTGTCCAAGGTATCAACCAATAATGTATTTAAATAATCAATTGCTGCACTAGCTTCTTTTTGATCCTTTGTTCTAGATAAAGAATTAATTTCCCTTAAAACTAAATCTAAAAATGACTTAGCAAATTTTGGAGATCTATGCCTAACACTAAGTTTTACAAAACCAGTTTTTGGTTGAAGTTCTGCAAAAAGAGTCCCTCGGTATGCCTTATAAGCATCCCAGCTTGAGGGTGGGCCATAAATCCATGTATTTTTTACTGAATCAAAAATACCTTCTTTAAAAATATCTTTTTGGTTTGCTTCATCATAACCTTTGACAGCCATCAAGCCCGAAAGAACTCCATCAAATGTTAGCAAATGATTAAAAAAATCTCTTGAGTTGATGGTAGCAATAGTCAATGGAGCTTGCCCTGTTTGCTCAGAAAGATTTAAACCTGCCATTGCAACGATACCGCCAAGACCTGAGGCTTGAGATGAGCTCCCTTGTGCAGACTTTCCTGAAGGCTCAATGGCAGTAAGTAATGAAGTCGAAACCCACTCCTTCGGTAAAACATATGCAGTAATAATCGATCCAATAGAAAACAAAAAAACCAAACCAAAAATAAACTTTTTAGAGTTCCAAATAGCGCTAAATAGCTCTCTAATATCTATTTCATTTTGGTATTCACCTGGAGGCATTGAATTATTCATATTAAAAAATTTATTTTTATTAACAGATTATAACTCAATTAATATTTCGCTAGGACAAATTTGCCACTACTTAAAAAAATTTAGTCTCGATAAGGCTCTGCCAGAGATACCTTTTATGTAGTTTGGAAGCTGAGGTACAAACTCCTTAAATACTAATGATCTAAAATATGCAGTATTTTCTGGATTTGCAAGATCAAGAGAAATCATTTCATTAACCCAAAGATCTTGTTTTAATCGATCATGGATTACATCATCTGAAAATAAATTATTTATTGCTATTCTTGCCTCTTGAGAGCATTTATCCATGACTTGAAGATCAAAGACATTCCTCAGCTTGTCACTCAAAGGAACGCCCTCAATGTCAATTTGTATTTTAGTAAATGATAACCCAAGCTCATGTGCATAAAATAATTCGCTTCCCGGAAATGCTGAGACCGCAAATGCATATTTAGAGACTGTTGCATAAAAATTATCAATTATGTTTGAATAAAAGCTGTCAGAGCCAAATGAAATAATTTTATACTTATACTGCTTTAGCTGCTCCTCTATCAACGAGTTTTTATCATGATGATGCAATACAAAGCTATATGGAGCCTCATATTTATCAGAATCCAAAACTTGATCTACATAATTTTTTAAGGAGAATTTAAATTTATATTCGGGCAATGACTTTGGAATAAATATTAATGTTCCCCTAGCATTTGGAGAAATATTTATTTGTTTTTTTTGACGATACATTACCCATGGTGAGGGACACCTAATTATTTTAAATTGATTATATTGAGTGTTTAATGCTTCAAAACGTTTCTTGCCAAAGGTAAAAAATAAGTTTGTCTTTTGTGCAAGCTCATGTTCAGCAAGATAGCCAGCCGTCAAGACTCCATGATCGCCATAAAATGGAAGAGGAGCCCAATCAGGAATTCCTAACCATTTTCTGTATGCATGACCATATCCATTCATCTCTATGATCCAATGATATCTAGGAAGCTTTATCATATGCTTTATGATTTTATAAGAGCTTGAAAAATTAATTCAGCTCTCTTCCAGTCCTCAGGTGTATCAATATCTTGAACTCTCCAGCTAGGAATAGAGACAATTCTTTGCTCTGGGCCAAAAGGAATTGGATCTCCAAGCCAAGTATCAAGATTACCCCATGAAAATAAACCAGCATCATGGAAAACCTTTGGAAGGTCTTGTGATCTAGAATTAAAATGCTCTGGAAATAACATTTCTATTTTAGAAGAATCATTTAAAAAAAATGATCTGAAAACTGGATAAGAAAATTCAGATGCAGCAAACACTGATTTGCAATTTTCATTATTTAAAATATTAAGTCCTTTAAGCAGATCGCTTGACTGGATAAAAGGTGCTGTTGCATATATGCAGCACATGGATTTCAAGGGATTAATCTTCTGATAAAGCTCCCTTGCTGCATGATTCATGACTGAGTGAATGCCTGTATAGTCATCTGACAACTCTGCAGGTCTTGTAATAATTTCTGCTCCAAATGATCTAGAAATTTCACTTATTTCCATATCATCTGTTGAAACAAAAATCTTGTCGAAAATCTTTGATTCAATAGCTCTTTGTATAGAGTAAGCAATAATCGGCTTTCCGTGGAAAAGTTTAATATTCTTACGAGGAATTCTTTTGCTGCCTCCTCGAGCAGGAATTATCGCAACAATCATTTTGAACCTACTGAATCTCCTGTAGCTAAACAAAAAATACCTGTTGAGCGGCCTTTTAAAAAAGATGGTACGTATTTTGTTGAGCCTAGAAATGGTAAAAACCTTGAAATTTGGAATGCATATTTCATTTGATAAAAATTTTCAGATTTGCATCTAGCATTTGGAAATACCCTAGGGTTTTTAAAAAAATATGATGTTAATTGTTCTAAAGATTTCGGAGTAAATGGCCTAACATGAGTTGGGTCATCATAGAAGTTTGCATATGAATATTTAAAATTAGGAGTAGAAAGAAAGATTACTCCATCGGGTTTTAAAACTCTTGCACATTCAGACAGCAAATGATCAATATTAGAGATATGCTCTATCAAAGCCAATGAAAATATAACATCAATTGATGAGTCATTGACAGGGAAGTTGTCTGTTTCAAAATTGACATTATTTATATCTAGTGGAATATATTTTAAAGCAGTTTGATTGACTGCGTGTGCCAAGAATTGATCTCCTGCTCCGACATCAAGAAAATGACCATTTAAGCGATCAAGATTATGTTTGATTCCAGATAAACTGCACAATGTTTTGAAAGTTTTGATTTCTCTATTTGCAAGAATTGCACGATTAGGATCCAATGTAGAGGACTCTAAATTACTTTTAAGCAGTTTATTCCTTTCAGAAAAATAATTTTCTTTAACTTTCATAGTATTTTAATTAATGAACTGGCTTAATTATAAACCTTTATTTTATGTGGTGTGATAGCTTAGTTGATTAGAAAAAAATAGGGATGAATAAAGATATATATTAAATTTTAAAAAAATCTTTTTTAAAAGGACTTATGCTCATCTCAAAATCAGGAAACTCTTCTTCTGTCTTGGCTGTATCATCAATTTCAGAAAGAGAGAAAATTAATCTAGTAAATTTGTCATCTTCACTTTTTCTGTTTACTAGCATAGGTAAGCATGCTGATTTGGACATATCCCATTGAAACTTTAATGCATTATCTTCATCTCCAACAATAATCGTCCCATCTGTTGAGGGAATGCATGTTCTAGACGAAATAAAAGACGATACAGCATGACTGTGATCAAAAGATGAGTCAATTTTAAATAACTCTGGATACTTTCCACCACTGACTACTTGATAATACAAATCTTTATTAAAGTTCTCATTCATCAAGACAAAATTTCCAACCCTAATAACAGATGCACTCTTTTTCCAATTAACAAATTCATAACGTAAAATAACTTCATCTGAACTATCAGAAATAACAAATGTTTTTTTAAATTTACCAATCCCAAGTTGAAAGTTGCAGGTTACTAACAATTTATCATCATCAAAAAAGATGCTAGGAGAAACAAAATTATAATCAGTATATCTCCGTCTTTCTTGTGGTGACTCAATTAACAAGCCTCCTGAATAAAAATCTGCACCGAGCTCTATACTCTCAAAATGATAGGCTGGTAAAGACCCTATTAGCTTTTTATTTTGCTGTGACGCAAAGCAAAGGGAGTCGATAGCCAGGCCTTTGTAAGGATTTAAATTTAGAGTAAGTTGGTCTGTTCTAATAACAAGCATTCTTGAAGCTAAGTCTTCATCTACTGTGCCATTAAAAAATTTATTTTCTTTCTGCAGGTTGAGATTGCTTTTTTCCTTATTTTTAAAACTTGGATTTATGCTAAGTTTGTTACACAAAATTGTCATTTTTGTAATTGCCTCATTCCATCGAGTCTCTGTAATATGAGTCCTTAAATCGCTGGACCACAACTGAAGTAATTCATCCATGTAGACTTCTTCTTTTTTTGAATTAGTGATGGCCAAATAAGCCCTGTGGCATAAAGTATTAATCCATAAATCATTTCTACCTGTAAGAGCCCATCTAGTAAGATTATATTTAGGTTGTTTTTTCACTATTGCAGGATATGATCCTGAATTGATAGCCTCTGATTTTTTCTCATCTATGTAATCATTACAAGAAGTCAGTTTGGATGGAAAATCAAAGGTTACAAATTGTTTCTTAAGTTTCAATAAAAGGCTTTTTAATTTTTTCCATTCATCTTGATCAATAATTGATTCTTCATTAAACCGCCCTGGACGAAAATTAAATACCTCCACATCATTAGAATAAATTGGCAAGGGCCCTTCAAACTTAGTTTGATATTTTGAAAGCTCATCAAAATAATTATCCATGGAAATATCATTATGGACAAATCTTTGGAGTCTTTGAAACATTATTGAGTCTGACCACAATACTTTGATTGACTGCAAATCTGAGCCATTAATATACTTAATCTTATCAACCTCAGTAAGGTTCTTTTTCTTCAAGGCAAGAGCAACATTATTTCGTTCCATTATTAGAGAGTTAAATCCAGCCTCTAAATAAAAATCTACTACTCCAGATGAAAAAGTCATCTCATTAACCAACGCACAAGTTGGCTTGATATCAAGAATATTTTTATAATCATTCAGTCCCATTTTCTGATTATATAGATTTACCTCATAAGGAATTAGCGGCCCAATAATTTGATATCTTCCACTTCCAATTAACTCAATCAGTCCCTCTTTATTAAGTTCAACAAAGTAATTTATCCATGAAGGATCTAGTTCATGAATCTTTTGAAGAGATGAGCCTGTTATCTCAATTGCAGTTTTTATTTTTGTCTCAGCAATTAAATTTAATAAAGGCCAATAGCATTTTTTAATCAAATTATAATGCTGATCAATTTCTATAGATGAAAAAGAAAGATTGATATGAAAAAGTAAAAATGCATCTTTTTTTTTCGGTGGAGCTATGTTCATACAAAATATATAAAAGTTTTCAATTCATTGAATAAAATTCTTTATACCAAGAAACAAATTGGGCGATCCCTATTTCTAAATTAACAGTCGGTTTAAAATTGAATGCTTCCTGAGACTTTGAAATATCTGCGTATGTTTTCTTTACATCTCCAGGTTGCATATCAAGATAGTCTTTTTTAAGAGTTTTACCTGTATTGATTTCAATAGCCTTAAGGAGAGATGATATTTTTTCTGGTGAGCTGTTGCCTAAATTAAAAATCTCATGAGTGAATACATCTTGTGTATTTAAATTATATTCCGCAGCCAAAACAATGCCATTAGAAATATCATCTATGTAAGTAAAATCTCTTTCCATCTCCCCATGATTATAAATATTTATAGGTTTATCTTCGTAAGCTGCTTTAGTAAATTTAAAATATGCCATGTCTGGTCTTCCCCATGGCCCATAAACAGTAAAGAACCTTAACCCAATAATCGACATTTTATAAAGACTTGCATATGTATTAGCAAAGAGCTCATTAGATTTCTTAGATGCAGCATAAATAGATATGGGATGATCTGTTCTCATTGTTAGATCAAGTGGAAAATTAGCACTCAAACCGTAAACAGAAGAGCTAGATGCATAACATATATTAGAAATATTAAACTTTTTTGATGCCTCTAGAATATTTAAAAAACCAGTAATATTAGAGTCTACATAGCTTTGAGGATACTTAATGGAGTACCTTACACCTGCTTGAGCTGCTAGGTTAATTACAATATCAAAATTTTCTTTTTGAAAAATGTATTCAAGAAATTGTTTGTTGCATATGCTTCCGTAGTAAAACTTTAAATTGCCATTATGCGCACAAACATCAGAATTCTTTTTTTGAGGAATGCTCTTTTTATCAAACCCAAGCTCAAGTAATCTCCCTAGCTTCAATTCAATGTCATAGTAATCATTAAGATCATCACAACATATTATTTCATGCCCCGCTTTTGAAAGTTTTTTTGCTAGATGAGAGCCTATGAATCCTGCTGCTCCGGTAATTAGAGCTCTCATGTATTATGAGAAGTTCCAATGCCAAAGTATTCAATGTGAGTAGAAAAGATATCAAGGTCTGAAAGAATATTCCTACCATCAAAAATTGCTTTTATGTTTCTTAATTTTTTTTCTTCTAGCGTCCAGAATTCTTTCCATTCTGTACATATAATCAAAGCCTCAGTGTTAGCAGAAATACAACGGTATTTAGAAGAGTGAAAAACTATATTTTTAAAGTCTGCTAACTCCTTCTTTGAATTTGGAACAGACAACGGATCATAAACAGCAATTGATTTGAATTTTTTGGATAGTTTTTTGAGTAACTTAATGGCAATTGACTCTCGTATATCATCTGTTCCTGGTTTAAAGCTTAGACCCCAAAGAGCTAGTTCAACCTTACTCTTTTGTTTAGGAAAAAATTTATTGATCTTTTCAAGAAAAAAATTAACCTGCTCCTCATTAACTTTTTTTGTAGCATTAAGGATATAACTATTAAGCCCTAACTTTTTTTGAGAAAAAATTAAGCTATTAACATCTTTAGGGAAGCATGAGCCCCCATAACCCAAACCAGCATACAAGAATGAGGATCCAATTCTAGTGTCTGAACCAATGCCAGCTCTGATTTCATGAACATTGGCACCAACTTTATCGCATATTAAAGAAATTTCATTCATAAAACTAATTTTTGTTGCAAGAAATGCATTAGCAGCATATTTAGTAAGCTCTGAGGACTCAACGGTCATAAATATAATTCTACTTTTCTGCCAATTAAAGGGTTTGAAAATTTCTGAAGCAATTGATTTCATCTTAGAATCAGATGTGCCAACAATAATTCTATCTGGCTTTAAAAAGTCATCTATTGCAGATCCTTCTTTAAGAAACTCTGGATTGGACGCTACCTTGATATTAATGCCGCGTTTATTCAATTTTGCATTTAATCGCTTTTCGATCATACTGTTTGTTCCCAATGGCACAGTAGATTTGATAAAAATATATGAATCTTTATTAATTTTTTGGATCAGGGAATCAATGACTGAATTTAAGTATGAAAGATCAGGCTTTCCATTTTTATCAGGCGTTCCAACACATAAAAAAAAGATATCATTAAGGCATGCTTCTTTATAGTCTGAGGTAAATTCAATAGCTTTATTCCTTAGAGAATCTTGTATCAATTCCTTTAAGCCAGGTTCATGAATTGGAATGTTGCCTTTTTTTAATTTTGCAATTTTAGATTTTTCTATATCCAAACAGGTAACTTTATGGCCAGAAGATGCAAAACAAGCAGCAGTTACTAGACCGACATAGCCTGATCCAATGATTGAAATGTTCATAAGTGGAATTATATATTTTTTAAAAAATCTTAGATAGAATTAATATCATTTAAGAACGTTCTCCAGCCCTTCCCCATTTCAATACAAGGTCGCTGTATCTTGTTTTCATGCTTAAATTTTTTAATATCTTTTATTAATTTTTGATAATTAATTTCTTTATAATGACCGAAAAAATTAATTTGATTTGAGTGATAGTCGTTTAAAATTTTTTTAGAAAAATAATCAATTGCTTTAAGATCTTTTGTGTCATTCTGATAGTTAGTAATAATACCAGTGCATACTCCCATTGAAAAAAGTTCCTGAATAGTGACCCCCAAAGCAGTCATTACTATGTAGCTTGAGGCAAAATATGGATACATATTTTTAGGATCTCGAATTATTTGATGTGGTGAAACATAATTTAATAATAGATTTAAATTGTGAGAATATCCTGAGCCTAAAATTATCACTAAATCATCCATGATGGCGTCATATTGAGACAGATACTTTACAACCTTCAATGTGATATTGTTTGGATCAACTCCACCAAAGCTTAAAGTGCAATGCTTTAATTCTAATTTATTAGCTTTTGAAGCAAACTGACTAGGAAGAAATTCATCCCTTACAACTGCATAATCAATACCAGATAAAATTATTGGGAGTTTGTCAGACAATGCAAAAGATTTTTGAGGAGCGTAAAATGATGGGTTGATACAACAATCAAAAGACTCTTGAAATGCTGAATTATTATCTATGAGAACAGAGAAATCTGCAAAGGAATGTAGTGACTCAAAAATATCTGACCTAATAGATTTTGTATCAATAAATAGAATTTTATATTCATTATCCTTTGATTTAAATTTTGTAATATTATGAGCATCTATTGACAAAGAATTATAAAAAATCTTTTGTTCTAAATTATCATATAAAAAAACTACCTTATCTTGAATGTTAAGCTTTTGTGATAATGTAGTGAGTCTTGACAGATGCCCAAGCCCCATTTTACCGCCTCCGTCGGCGTAGCATAGAAAAAATTTTCTATGTTTCATGGTTTATCTAATAATTTTATGAGGTCTAAGTCCGTCAATTGGATCTGCTCTCCACAGTCTTTCCTTGTCTTCGCTGATTGTTGGCTCTTTGAAACCAGAGCCATCAAATAGTTCTGATGATTTGCATAAGTCTATTGCTATTTTTGAATCTTCTGGAAGCCAACAATGACCAGGACCATACTCTTTACCATCACCCTCTAAATCTAAGTGCATTTCAATAATTTTTGCTTTCCATTTTAAAACAGCTGAAACAATAACATTTATCTTTCTTGAATGATCAGACCAACCTATTGGCCAATTGAACTCTTCATTTAAGTGTTGAATTGCTCCTAGATTAACCTCTTTATCTGAAACAGGATATGAAGATACACAATGGAGAATAGATAAATCTTGACAGCCTTTGCTCTCAATAAAATTGACAGCTGATTTGACTTCTTCAATATTAGCCATTCCAGTCGATATAATCATAGGTTTTTTAGTTGAGCAAACAGCTTCTAGCAAGTCATTCCATAGAAGCTCGTATGATGCTATCTTAAAAAAATCTACATATGCCGAACATTCAGAAACTGCATCAATATAAAATGGCGTGACTCCTAATTTAATTTCAACGTTTTCACATCTTTTTTTAATTTCTGGTAAAAATTCTAATGGCAACTCCCAAGATTTTCTTTCCAAGTGCTCAGGAGATTTTTGTAAAATCTCTTGTGAAAATAGCTGCTCTATTTTAAAAGCTTGAAATTTAATCGCGTCGTAACCGCAGCTTTTAGCAGCATCTACAAAATCAAGGCATCTTTGAAGATCTTGAGAATGATTAGATGAAACCTCTGCTATAAAAAACATTTTTATCTTATTATAAGCTGTTTTTGCATTTCAATGATTGCGTTTTTTGCATTTTCTTTTGCCTGTTCTCTAGAAGACCCCTCAGCTATAACAACTCCAGCCCTTCCTGGATGACTTGTTGTTGATTGAATAATGTCCCCAACTTTTATTCGCATACTTAAAAATTTTATGCCTCTAAGGTTCAAAATATTATCAATATTTGGTACAGCAACAACCTCACCTTCAGAAGAAAATAAGTACCTTTGACTTATAAAATTCGAGGCTTTTACTTCTAAATCCTTTGGATTTATAGGCTCTCCTAGAGCTAATTTAATTGCACAACTAAGAAAATCAACACCAGTACTCATTGGGATCTCATGAGAGCAAAAATAACCACCGCTTAATCTAGTTGCAACTTCAATTACAATGGGTATATCGGAGTGATGATCAAACACTATATCGCCCTTGATTACGCCATTTGAAATTTCGAGCGCTCTAGATATATTCTCAATTAGTGCTTCAACATTTTTTTTTTGATTTGTGTTCAAAGATGCTGGTAAGTCTCCGCCATCTTCAATTATATGAGGAGCAAATTTTTCAAGTAACTCATAATTTCTATCAGATAAACCTATAGTATATGATTTATTTTCATAAACTATGCTTTCGGTACTTAGTTGTGGGCCGCCAATGAATTCTTCGATCATTACTCTTTTTGAAGGGGAGTTCTTAATTGCTTCATCAAATACAGCTTCAAAGTTAGAGTCCATGTTAATTTTTTGAACGCCTCTTGCCCCCCTGCTATCGACTGGCTTTATTACATATACTTTATTTTTATCTATTATTTCTTTAGATAAATCTGATACTGAATATATCTCTTTATACCAAGGGACAGAAATACCATGTTCTTTGAAATAGTCTTTCATCAAAATTTTGTCAGATGCAATTTTTGCCGCGGTTACTGGAATACCTGGAAGTTTAAGCGCTGAAGCTACGGAGGCTACACTCAATGGAACATCATTTGCTACACATATAACCCCAGAAATTTTATGAACTTTATTATTAAAATTGTTAGATTCTCTGACACATGAATCTACATCATAGGTACTGCAAACTATCTGAAAATCAGACTCAGAGAAACATGGGCAAGAATCATCATAGTCTATGACTATTGTTTTTAACTGCATTGATTTTGCTAAATGTATTGCTGGCAATGTTTCCTCACCACCACCAATAAATAAAATTGCCTTCATTAAAAGTATAGACCGCCGTTTAAATTAATCGTTTGTGCAGTTATGTAGCTACTATTTTTTGAAGCTAAAAATAAAACTGTATCAGCAACTTCTTCATATGAACCAAAACGATTCATGATAATATTTTCACAAGCCTTCTTTACCGCAGGATCATCTAATGCAGAAGTCGCCATTTCAGACTCAATAATGCCAGCGGCAATAGTATTTGATCTTATTTTAAATTTTGCACCAAACCTTGCAATAACTTGGCTTAATGAAATCAAACCTGCTTTGCTAGCAGCATAATGTGCTGTCCTAGGACCCCCATATTGACCGCTTACTGAACCAATATTAATTATCGAGCCTCCATTATTTTTCATCAAAGGAAGTGATTCTTGTGAGCACAAAAATGGGCCTTTTAGATTCACTGATAATACGTCATCCCAGTCTTCATCAGTTATTTTATCAAAATCAGTTGGCTTGTTTATACCTGCATTATTTACAAGAATGTCAATTGATCCAAATTTATCCTTGATAAAAGAAATTACTTCGCTGAATTCATCTCTTGATCTGACATCAGCCTTAAAAGCAAATACGTTCGTATTTATAGCTTTTAATTCACGAATAAGATTGGTTGATGCTAGATCATCCGATCCATATGTGAAAACTACATTAGAGCTCAGTGAAGCAAATCTTTTTACAATTGCTGATCCAATCCCTTTACTACCACCTGTTATTAAAATTGTTTTGCCATGAAACTCGTTAGGGTCAATCATTTTGATTTCCTTTCAAAGAGCAATTTAGCTTTATTAAAAATAGCATCCTCAGAGATTTCGTATTTTATAGCAAGTTCGTCAGGCTCTCCTGATTCTCCAAAAGTATCCTGAACGCATACAGAGTCAATTCTGCAAGGAGCGCTATTTGATATATGTTCACATACAGCACTATATAAACCCCCATGGATATTATGATCTTCTGAAACAAGTAATGCGTTAGTTTCAGTTGAGCATTTATCCAATAAACCTTTATCAATAGGTTTGATTGTAGGCATATTTACAACCCTTGCATCAATTCCACAATCTTTTAGTTTATCTGCAGCTTGAAGAGCTCGGTACGTTTGTATTCCACAAGCAATGATTGTCAAATCAGAACCATCTCGCAGTATCTGTCCTTTTCCAATTTCAAATTCATGATCCTTATTTAAAAACCTTGGGGTTTCGCTTCGTCCTGTCCTCATATAGACAGGGCCATTAAAGTTAACTATTGCTTGGACAGCTAATTCCATTTCGAGCGGATCAGCAGGAGATATAACTGTCATTCCAGGAATAGCTCTAAACACCGCAATATCTTCAAGAGATTGGGCTGATGCACCATCTGGCCCAACATCCAGGCCTGGATGGCTAGCAATAATTTTTACATTCCTGCTTGGATATGCAATTGACAGTCTTGCTTGCTCTGCCGCTCTAAAACAAAAGACTGCAAAAGTAGTAACAAATGGAATCAATCCTGAGTCGGCCATACCAGCACCTACGCTCATCATATTCTGTTCAGCAATACCCATTTGAAAAAATCTGTTTGGGAAAGCTGTTCTAAAATGATGGGCTCCTGTCCCGCCAGCTATGTCTGCATCTAATACAACTATCTTTTTATTCTTTTTTGCAATCTCGGTAAGAGCTTTACCAAAGGCCTCTCTGAGGGTATCCCCTGAAGTTCCAATAAGTGTAGGTTTGATAGATTTTTTTTTATTCATCATTCTTTTATACTAAAATTATTTAATAACTCATCTAGTTCATTCTCCAAATACCCCAAACTGAGAATTGATTCACGAAGCTCGCTCATACTCATAGTGACACTTCCATGCCATTTCGGAACATTTTCCATAAAATCAACGCCCTGACCTTTAATGGTATGGGCAATGATTAAACTAGGTTTCTCTTTGATTGATACTCCAATTTTAATTGCTTGAAGAATTTCTTCATGATTATGGCCATTAATTTCTTGAGTATGCCATCCAAAACTGGACCATTTACTATTAAGAGGCTCCAAATTCATGATATTTTTATTAAAATCATCACTTTGTAATTTGTTATAGTCAATTATTGCAATTAAGTTACCCAAGTTATGATGTGAAGCTGACATTGCACCCTCCCAAACTTGCCCTTCTTGAAGCTCGCCATCACCTAAAATAATAAAAACATTCTTATCTAGTGCTAAATGTTTAGCAGCCATTGCATGCCCTATTCCAACTGAAAAACCTTGTCCAAGTGAACCCGTGCTTGAACCCAGCCAATCAAACTGTTTTAAGTCTGGATGACCTTGAAGTCTTGAGTTAAGTTTTCTAAATGTTAGGATTTCTTTTTCATCTATGAGTCCGTAAACTGCTGCAATTGCATATAAAGCTGGACATGCATGCCCTTTAGACAAAATTAATGAGTTCTTTTCAAATGAATGCTTATAATTATGAGACCAATTAAGATATTCTTTTGCGAGAACATCAATAATATCAATTACAGAAAGAGAGCCGCCCGGATGACCTGATTTTGCATTGTAAATCATAATTAAAGTCAAAGCCCTTGCATATCTATTTAACATATCCATTTTATAAGTCCCTTAATTCAGCCCCCGTAATTTAGAATCTTTTGTTTATGCCTCAAATCGTAAGCTTTTTATTGCTTTGTCTTTTTCACGATCTTTATGAATTTATTCTTATTTTAGTTGAAGCATATCAAATAAAGAAATATTAAAGATCTTTAAATAAATCGCCATAATATAGAATCTCTGCTTTAAGTCCCATTTCGGAAGCTTCTTTCACAATTTCGTCTTTGTAGGTTCTAGATGCGATAACTATTATTTCAGGATGAAGCTTACTAAGCTCCGAAGGGAATTGAACAGGCTTATTGTGCATTTTATCTATATATTTAGGCAATTCCTTATCAACAAGACATGATAAATGGCTTGGGTTAAAGCCACCATTAACAACAATGCTGTCAAAAATTCTTCCTGCTCCCCAAAAAGCAACATCTTTTTCAGCGCATAGATCTTCTAATATTGTTGAGACTTTTACCAAATCACTAATATTTTTTTGCATTGAAGACTCATAATTCTTCATTACGGACTTCATTTTTATGGAATGTTCATAATCTATTGAGGTTACTTTTTTATCAGAGGGTTTACAAATAAAAGTAATGTTATCATTTGAGATAAATTTTCCACCCTCTACTACCTCAAAACCTGACAGCTCAATTAAATTCTCAAAAGTAGTTGGAGTATAGTGAAATGTGTGTTTATCAATGAAAAACTCCTCAATAATATCTTTAGACTCAATAAAGTATGTATTTGGAACTTCGAAATAACATAGGCCATCAGGCTTAATCCACTTTCTTGATTGCTTTAGTGTATTAAAGGGTGATTCAAGATGTTCAATTGTATGAGCCGAATAAATAAAATCAATTGAATTTGCTTGCAAAGATACATTCTCAACTCTTTCAAATATCATCTCTAGGTTTTCATTTTTTTCATAATCTTCAACCACCCGAGTGTCTGGCTCGATAGCTATAATCTTCAATTTTGGGAATAATATCGAGATTTGATTAATAAAAGATCCTCTATTTGCTCCAATGTCACAAAGATTATCTATGTTGTTTAAATCAATAAACTGTGAAATTATGTTTACAGATTTTTCTGTTATGAAGCCCTTCCCATACCTAACATTGCCCCAAGCTGCTCCAGATGTTACCTTACGTGGCCTATCTTTTACGTGGGCTATCCTTGGGAAGCTTTGCAATAATCCACAATCATCACAAATATATACCTTAACACCCCTTGAAGAGCCAACCGCTTCATATGAATAAGAGAAATTTCCATTATGACAGTTATCACATATAAAATTATCCATTAGTATTTTACCCTATAGTCTTTTTGGATATTGTAGCCGTATTTTTTCATGGTTAATCCACAGATTTCATTGAATTGCTCTAACTCAGCCCCTTGTAATTCAAACGAATAAGGTATATTTACATTGTGTGGTTTTTTCAGATCATTAAAATGATCTTCGTCAGGAGCAAAATTCAAAAATGAAATAAGTTCATCATAAACTTCTTTTTTCTCAACTAGGTCTTCAAGCTTGACTTTATAAACATTACTTGGGTTAGCTTTTTTAAGACTTTTCTCAATATTTTTGTTGATTTCTGACCAATGCAAACATATTTTTTGAAATTGATTTAGGTTAAGAAAATTCTCATAATTACCATTATGCTGAATTAATGGCCACCAAAACTTTTTTTCTGGTGGAGGTTCCGCTGATTGATTTTGAGTATAGTTATAAAGACATTCAGTTGAATAATCGTCATAACATTCTGCAAATAATTTATTAAAATATGAACTTACGACTCTTCTTCCATCTCTAACTACATGTATGAATTTTGCATTTGGAAATCTTCTAATAAGAGGTTCGCCAATCCATGATAATTTATTAGAGGAATCCATCCAAAAATTTTTTTGTGATAAATTAATAGCAGAACCATATGTAGTATCAATAATTTCATCTACCTCTTCATCATTAATTAGGTTCATAAAGTACTTTGTTCCTAGTGGCTGAATAATATTACATAGATACTCATGATGGACTTCAATATCTTTAAACGAAGAGAACAACTTCTCCATCATCTGAGTGCCAGACCGGCCTGATGAAAGAATAAAAATTGGAGTTGTCATATATTCTAGTTTTATAAAAAATTAATCATTTTAATTTACCTTCCTCTCTCATTTTCTTTCTAATTTTTGTTGCGCTAATTTCATGTATTGCCTCTGAAAAAACTTCCTCCTCAAAAGAATAGCAGACTCCTCTTCCATATGTAATATTAACTATATTGGGAACTAACATTATTTCGTATTAAACCCTCTCTTGAAGCCATCTTTAAGCAACCCATCTTCAATGTTATGACATACTAAACTCCAATCAAAGGGATTGTCATCCTGCCCATCGCCACCTGAAGCTCCTTCAACATCTCTAACCTGAATAATAACTTGGCCAGTTTTAGCAACACATCTTTTGAAAAGTTCTTGGTGTCCTTTGTGCCAAGGCTGCCATCTACCAAGCATCTGTACTGTTGGTTTTTTCCAATCAAACATGATTTCTTACCCCAAATTTAATGTATTTATACCAAAGACGTTCATGCCAATAATATAAAATTATTTTTGTGAGAACTTCTATCCCAGCAATGCCAGCTGCCCATTCAATCTCTCCAGTGATTAACCATGCAATCAAAAAGGTATCTGTAGTTGCCAACACTCTCCAAGTCAATGTTTTTGCAAGATGTCTTTTTCGTTCTATTTTTTCCATTGAAGAATCTCCTTTGCAATATCTTCATGATTATGTTGGTTCCACTCAGTAATATGAAAATTAAAATTTTGAGGATTTTGGAAGATTTTGTTTGTATCTTCAAATCTACCTTCAGGAATTGTATCCATCCATATAACAATATCCGCATCAAAGTTTTCTCTTGTTTGCTTGGTGGGACAAACAAAATCACATATCACAAACCTACCATTGCTCTTTTCAAAATCTGCAAAGGCTCTCATTCTTTTAGACTGTCGCTCTCGTCCTGCATTAGAAAAGTCCCAATCATTGGCCATTTCTCGTACTTTATCTGCGTTATACCAAGCTGATTCCAGTAGGGGTACCAGTCTTTCAGTTAAGTAAGTTTTGCCGCTTCCTGGAAGACCCATCACCAAAATTTTCATTACTATTCCTTTTAAAAAAGTAGATTATATTGCAAATAATTTTTTTATAATTAAATGGAGGCTGAAGCCGGAATCGAACCGGCGTTAACGGCTTTGCAGGCCGCTGCATAACCACTCTGCCATCCAGCCATAAGTTCGGTATTGTATATGAAAATATTGTAAGCAATTATAAAAATTAATCCTTTTTGTAATATGACAGTCGCTCGATATCTTCTTCGTTAGTTTCCTTCCCGTATTGAATTTCAATTATCCTGCATTCTTTATCAAAGGGATTTGTTATTTGATGCCATGATGAAACTGGAACATCAAACCTATCTCCTTTTTTAAGAATAATTGTTGAAACCTTTTCAGGAGTTTCAAGGCTATAGTTTACTTCACATTTACCATGTGAGATGAACCATAATTCGCTCCTCTTGAAATGTCTCTGAAAACTCATTCCTTGATTTGGAAGCACTATAAGTTCTTTGACTTTAACAAAGTCGTCTTGAAAAAGATCATAAAAATTTCCCCAAAGCCTTTCAGTAAAAGGATATGACCATTTTTTTAATATCCAGCTACTTGAGTTTTTTTTATCGCTACCGCCTACGCTAAAAGAAAAATTAATTCCATCTAAATCCATTTCTGGAATATTATCTTTATCTCTATCACCGCCATTACAGAAAAAAATTTCATCTTTAGGATAACGAGACCTGATGGCTCTTAAGCCTTCAATTGCTGAACCAATTTCATCATCAGGAAAATCAATCACATCTGAAACAACTGAAATATTTTCTAAAATTATTTTTCTTTCATGAAATGGCAGAAAATATTGACCTTTTTTTTTCTCTAGCCATGCATCACTGTTTAAACACACTATCAGTTTATCAGCACCCTCGGCTGCTGATTTTAAATACGCTATGTGACCGGAATGAATTGGGTCAAAGCCTCCGCTAACAACTGCTATTTTCATGGAAATATTATATCCAATATATCTATCAAATAGGCTAATAAGTTAGGGATAGCTTCAGCTCACAATTTTTTATCTATCTTTTAAAAGTTGCAATGGTATATGAAATGCCTGTTTTAATAGTAATGATTAATGCTAAAAACAGAAAAAAATTAGATATGAATAATACCAATGAGCTGTTAAGAGCTAATCCAAATAGATACAAAGAAAATGTAAAAAGCTGGATGGATGTTTTAATTTTAGCAAGTAAAGTTACTTTTGTAGCATCAGAATTGCCATGCCTAGAGTTATAATCTCTTAATGCGCCAACCCAAAACTCCCTTACAAGTATCAATCCACCGGTCATCCCGATAAATACACTTGATAATTCAATGCTTAATGCGAGAATAATGAAGGTAATCAATATTTTATCTGCAATAGGGTCTAACACTGCTCCAATAATGGATTCAAGGTTATATTTTCTGGCGAGGAAACCATCCCAATAGTCAGAGATACCAGCAAGAAGAAAAAGAAACAACGCCAAACTGTATGAGTCATATAAAGTGATTAACAGAAAAATTATTGGAGAAATAAAAATTCTAAAATATGTTAAGAATTGAATAAAGTGGCTCATAATCTATAGAAATTTTTTATCTCTCTTGCTAGTTTAATACTTATTCCCGAAACCTTACAAAGATCATCTACGGAAGCCAACTTAATTGATTTAATAGATTGAAAATAATTCATTAGATCCTTTTTCTTCTTTGGTCCAAGACCATTTATATTATCAAGAGACGATTTCTTGATAGACTTATTTTTTTTCTTCCTATTGCTTGTAATAGCAAATCTATGAGACTCATCACGGACTTGCTGCAAGAGTAAAAATCCTGAGCTATCTTTTGGCATCTCAATGATCCCATCTTTAGAAAGGATAGTCTCAGTTGATCTTACCCTTTTAGATCCTTTTACAATACTAAGGATCATTGGTGGATTTTCAACCAAAGCAGAAAAAGTGCTCAAAGCAGCATCTAATTGAAGCTTGCCTCCATCAATCAATATAATATCCGGTAATGGATTTATATCTAATTTATTAATTCTCCTTTTAAGCACGTGCTTTATTGAGCCTGTATCATTTCCAGATAATTCTTTTGGTATGTTGAAAAGCCTATATTGCTTTTTTTCAGGTCCCTGGAAAGAAAATCTAACAGCCGATGCAACGGCATGTTTGCCACCATGATGACTAACATCAAAGCCCTCTATTGTTAAGCTTTTATTCGCTAAACCAAGATTGATAATTAAGTCTTTTATGGCAAATGAATATTTATCGGCCTGATTAACTTTATTCTCAATTACTTGGTTAGCATTCAATTTGCCTAATTTGGCAACTTTTCTGATATCTGAATTAATGTTGGTAGAGATTGTGACCTGTTTTCCAAATTTAAGCTTAACAGCTTGCTTAATAAGAGAAATATTGCTCAACTTAATATTTAAAAAAATTTTTTCTGGCAAGGAAAAACTATTTTGATAATAGGAAAATATTAAACTTTGAAATAAGCTATCAATATCATGTAATTGATTTCCCTTTATATAGTGAGTTTTAGTTCCTCTGATCTTCCCATTCCTGACTGATAATATACATACTCCCGTTCTATCAAGTCTGGAAACGCACGCAAAAAAATCAACGCTGACAAGTGAGTTATTAAATGATTGCTCTTGATGCAAAAGATCTAAGCTTCTTATTCTTTTTTTTATATCATTAGCTTTTTCAAATTCTTGTTGCTCTGCAAGCTTACGCATCTGAGAAGTCATCAAGGATTTGGTTTTTTTTCCTGAAGACGATAAGTAATGTTGCGAAGACACAATGTCTGATTGATAACTAGCTTCAGAAATTAAATCTACGCATGGAGCTGAACATCGCTGCATCTGATGCTCAATACATGGTCTAGATCTGTTATTAAAGGTTGTATCACTGCAATTTCGAATTTGATAAATCTTTTGTATATCTTTAATTGTTGATTTAACAGCTTGAACACTAATAAAAGGCCCAAAAAAATTCTTTGAAACTTCGTGTTTTGATCTTTTCATGCTGATGCTTGGATATTTATGGTCCATTGAAAAATGTATGTATGGATATGTCTTGTCATCCCGTAAAAGAATATTAAATCGAGGTAAATTTTCTTTGATTAAAGACTGCTCTAAGAGTAGAGCCTCAGCCTCTGTAGTTGTGGAAAAAGTTTCAATCTGATCTGTAAGGATTTTAATTTGTTGGGTTTTTCTATCCTTAAAAGATTTACCAAAATATGAAGATACTCTTTTCTTTAAATCCTTTGCTTTACCAATATATATAATCTTATTTTTAGAAAAAAACTTATATATTCCAGGCGTATTGGGAACTTGCTTGAGATCTAGAGACATTAACTAAGAAATTTCTTTGCAATAAGTTTGCCAGCTGCAACTCCGTACTGGTCAAAAGGATTAATTTCTAACATACATGCAGTTATATATACCCTATGCTCCCAAGTTGCTATTAAGAAACCAAGCCCATCAAGCGACAACTTATTTAAATGAAAAAGATTTACTGGAGAATTACTATTTGTTTTTTCAAGTACGTTAGTCGATCCATTAAAAGAAGAAGATAACAAGGAAGCCTGTCCCTCTGCTTGGGCAGATAATAGTGGACTAATTTTTGAGGCTGAATAAATAATGTCTGTACAAAATCCAGCTGTGCCCTGATGCAATAATTGAAAGTATGAATGCTGCGCTGTAGAACCAAAGCCTCCAAATACTGACTGTCCCGTTTCTTTAAATATAGATTTAGGATTAGCGTGTTTTCCAAGTGATTCCATCTCAAGCTGCTGAATATAATTAGCAAATGATCGTAATTTCCAATTATACGAAAGGACAATTCGATTTTTTTTATTTTTAAAATTATTAAACCAAAGATCAGAAAATGCTAATGTCTTAATAAATTTCTGATATTGCTTATCTTCCTTCGAAGTTCCTAGGATCATTTGATCCGCAGCTAATCCGCCTTTTAAAAATCTCGAAAAATTATTTTCTATCCCAACGCTAAGCGATATTGGTGACCAAATGGAGTACCTCCCGCCAACAGATTCAGGAAATGGAACAATACAATTCTCATTAAAACCCATAGCAATAGCTTTCTTTGAATTGGCAGTAATGACTATTGAATTAATTGAGTTTCTCTCTCGACCCAACCATTTCAAACATGACATAGTCTCATCTGTTAATAACGATTTTGATGAAAAAATATAAAAATTCTTCTGCCCACTTAATGGTTTTAATATTGAGTTAAATTCGTCCTTATCAGGTCCAGAAATAAAATAATAATTAAATTTTGATGATTTGTTACGTGTATATTCTTGAAGTAATTTTGGTCCCTCATATGAACCTCCAATACCGAAGGTAATTATATTCTTAAAACCATCTTTTTTAATTCTGTTGATAAAAGGCTCTGTAATTTTTTTGAAATCAAACTCTGGTGCTTTTTGATTGGAGCGATATTGATAATGTAAGGCTTCCCTATTTTCTGTCTTGTTAACAATCTTGCCATCAAACAGATCATTAATAGAACTTTGAAGATCTAATTGAAGTGCAAGCTCATCAAATAATTTATAGTGGCGCGCAGAAAAATCCTTTAAATAGGATTGGCAATTTAAAAGTTCTGATTGAAATTTAAATGAAAGTGCTCTCTTTGTGGCATCAGACTTAGATAGTTTCTTAAGCTCTGAGAAAATATTTTTAATAGATCTATTTTTCATGAATAGTATCATTAAAACTTTGAAGTGCAGTAGCAATATCCTCAGCTTGAGTGATTGGTCTGCCAATAACTAAAAATGTTGAGCCTCTCTCAATCGCTTCTTTTGCACTCATAGTTCTTTCTTGATCATCTTCTATTTTTATATCTCTAATTCCTGGTGTAATTTTTATTGAATGAGTGCCTAAAATTGTATTAGCCATTTCTAGCTCATGAGGTGAGCAAACAATTCCATCTATATTCGCTTTATTAGCTATTTTAAATAAATATCTTATTTGATCCTCAACTTTGTTATTAAATAAAGCCAATGAATCTTTCTCACCTAGGCTTGTAAGTAACGATACTCCTATAACTTTTGCATTAATAGATTTCCCTGCAAGCATAGCTTTATTAAGCATCTCTTCACCACCCGACAAATGAACTGTTAGCATATCTATTTTGCAGTCGTTAAAACCTATAATAGTTTCATAAACAGTATTTGGAATATCATGCAATTTTAAATCTAAAAAAATTTTAAATCCTCGAGAAGATGCATCATTAAGAAATCTTTTACCAAGAGCATTAAAAATAATGCTTCCAATTTTAACCATGCAAATATCTGGATTCAGTTGATCTAAAATTGCATTTGCCTGTTTAAGATCAAATGTATCAACAGCTACAATTATTCTTGGATCAGTCATGAGCATGCAGGAGCTTCTTAGATGCTTTAAAATGCATAACTGAGGTTTCACCCAAATAAGATTCTTCTTTTGTCTTAGGGTTAATAAATTTTCTTGGTCTGATAGTTTTTTTTGAAAATGAACCGAAGCCTCTGATCTCCACTCTATCATCTAATGCAACAGTATTAATTATTTCCTGAAGTATTAAATCAATTCCCTCAATAATTGTCTCATCATTTAAAGATGGAAATTTTCTAGAAAGATGAATCGCTAGGTCGGATTTATTGAAATTTTGTAACTGTTTCTTCATTTTTAATTCAAGAAATACTTAGCTTTGGAGGTTGGACTAAAACGAACTTTATATTGAGATGGGATCTTGAAATTTTCCATGCTCTTTGGATTTCTGCCTATTCTTTCTTTTGTTCTAAATGTTTCAAAAGTGCCAAATCCAGATAGCTTAATGTTTTTTTTAGACCTAAGGGTTGATTTTATAGATAAAAAGAATTCATCGACTAATGAATCAGAGATATCAAATGAAAGCCTCAATTCTCTTTTTAATATTGCGCTAAGATCCTTTTTAGTCAAATTCATGACCTTATTTTAGCATTCAATCTTTTTTCTAAAAGCGTCAATATCATTTGCATTGATCTGCTGATTTCAGACTCTAATAAAGATTTAGTATTGTTTTGAAAAGTAAATCTTAATGTCATGCTAACGAAGCCTTCTGGAATATCTTTTCCTTCATAAGTATTAACAAGATGGAATGATGTAAGGTTCTTAATTGCTCCCTTAGACATAACTTTTTCAACATCTTGGTAAGCAAAAGATTTATCTACAACAATGTTGATATCTCTGGTTGAAAGAGGAAACTTACTTGTTTTTTTGATTTTTGGGTTCTTAAAAGATAATGAAATTTTTTCTGGATAAATTTCAAATCCAAAAGTATTTTTTTTAATTAACTTTTCAGTAATAGAAAGATCAATTTCACCAATTATCCCAATTTTTTGTTTACCTAAAAATATTTCTAATGCATTTTCATTAAATGGGCTTAAAGATCTTGATTTGATAAATTCAGCATTTTGTATACCGAGTGTTTGTAATAATTTCGAAATCTCGGCCTTCAATGAAAAGAAATCATATATACATTCTTTCTGACTCCACCCTTTGTGCGGCTCATGATAATAAATAATTCCAGATAAATGTAATGATTGCACAAAATCTCTATTTTCTTTTTTAAATACATTTCCTACTTCAAAAACTTTAACAGATGTATATCCTTTTTTTACGTTATTATTTACTGCACTAAAAAGTGATCGAAAAAGACTTCCTCTTAGAAATGGCTCATTTTCATTGATGGGATTTCGAAGCTCTGCAGCAGTTAAATCTTGAGAATTTAATTGCTGAAAAGATTCTTTGGATACAAACGGCATATGCATGAGCTCTTTAAAGCCGGCATGAACAAGCCCAATCCTAAGTTTATCTGAAACATCATCCTTTTTATTTTTAATAACTGGTCCTGCCTTGGGTGCTGATATTGGAATATTGTCATACCCATAACACCTTAATAATTCTTCATATAAATCTTCTTCAAGACTAATATCAAATCTGTGACTAGGAATATTAAATAAAAGGATTTTTGACTTCTTGGTCACAATATTAAAACCTAAGTTTTTTAATATTAAGCTTGCTTGGCTTGCCTTCATGCTGAGACCAGAAAAATTATTAAATCTTTTAATATCAAGCTGCACACTTTTCTTTTTTGTTTTTTTGGACTGCGCATGATAAAGATCAACTGATTCGTATACCGCTATTTTATTTAATAGAAATAGATATCTTTCTAAAGCTAGTTGCTGAATTTCTGGATCTACGCCTCTTTCAAAGCGATGTGAGGCATCAGTTGAAAGACCGTATTTTCTAGCTTGATTAACAATTATTTCGGGTTCGAAAAAGGCTGCTTCTACAGCGATATTAACAGTATTAGATGAAACCGCAGATCTTTCACTTCCAATAATGCCAGCAATAGCTTGAATGCCAGATTGATCTTGGATAGTTAATGAGGATGATTGGATATCTTTTATATCGCCTCCTATAACTTCTAGTGAATTATTTTTTGATTTAGGGAATTGAACATTAATTGGTAAATCTAACTTATCTAGATCAAATACATGCATTGGGGCACCAATCTCTAAC
>MDTG01371869.1_pt1 | contig 58027 bp, 43 predicted proteins | sample 811421 | NCBI WGS metagenome assembly MDTG01 (sample SAMN05326645, study PRJNA326480) | marine metagenome | isolation source: seawater | place: Pacific Ocean: South East | collected 2011
CGACGACCGACGCCCGAGACCGACGACCGAGACCGACGACCGAGACCGACGCCCGAGACCGACGACCGAGACCGACGACCGAGCCAGCTCCTCGATCGGGTTCAGGCCATGATCTACCGGCTGACCCACTGACCCCTTACCTGGCTCACCCTGGCTCCGGCCCCCGGCCCCGCCTCGGGCCCCGGCCCCGGGCCTGGCTCCGGCCCCCGGCTCCGGCTCCGGTCCCCGGCCCCGGCCCCTGGCTCCGGCCCCGGCCCCGGCTCCGGCCCCCCGAGTGTGCCGCGGGGGGTGGCTTGCTCTATGTTGGGCCGCCCATGGAAGCCGAGCAGCTCACGATCGAGGTCCCCGGACTGCGCCTGGCCGCGCAAGCCTGGGGCCCCCCCGACGGGTCACCCGTGCTGGCCCTCCACGGCTGGCTCGACAACAGCAACTCCTACGCGCGCCTGGCGCCGCTCCTCGAGGGGCTGCGCGTCGTCGCCCTCGACCTGCCGGGGCACGGCCAGAGCGACCACCGCCCGCCCGGAGTCGGCTACCACTTCGTCGACTGGACGGTCGACGTGGCCGCCGCGGCCGAGGCGCTCGGCTGGGAGCGCTACGCGCTCCTGGGCCACTCCATGGGCGCTGGGATCGCGAGCCTCCTCGCCGGGACCCTCCCCGAGCGGATCACCCGCCTGGTCCTGATCGAGGGGCTGGGCCCCTTGAGCTGCGCCGTCGAGGACGCCCCCGCTCGCCTGCGCAACGCGATCGTGCGCCAGCGCAAGCGCGAGCAGAAGCGGCCGCGGGCCCACGCCGACCGGGCCGCGGCCGTCGAGCGGCTCCGCCTGGCCAACCCCGCGATCGGGCCCGAGTCGGCCGAGCTGATCGTGGCCCGCGGCACGCGCGAGAGCGACGAGGGCGTGGTGTGGAGCAGCGACCCGCGCCTGCGCGGCTTCTCGCCCCTGCGGGTGAGCGAAGAGCACGTGCGCTGCTTCCTGAGCCGGATCGCCTGCCCGACTCTGCTCGTCCGTGGCCGCGAGGGCTTCCCCTTCGACCCGCAGGGGATCGGGGCCCGCGTGGACTGCGTCAGCCAGCTCGAGCAGGTCGAGCTGCCGGGCGAGCACCACCTGCACATGGACCGGGCCGAGGCCGTGGCCGAGGTGGTCGGCCCCTTCCTGGCGCCGCCCGCGCCCTCGCCCTGGAAGGGCGCGCCCGCCCTGCCCAAGCGGGTGGGCGTCGACCTCGAGGCGCTCGCGACACTCAAGGCGCTGCGCCTCGTCGTGCTGGACGTGGACGGCGTGCTGACCCCCGGAGCGCAGGTCCCCTACGGCCCGGGAGGCAACGAGCTGCTGACCTTCTCCATTCGCGACGGTATGGGGATCAAGCTGCTCCAGCGCGCCGGGATCGAGGTGGCCCTCCTCTCGGGGCGCGACACCTCGCCCACGCGCGCCCGCGCCAAAGACCTCGGGATCACGCACCTCCACCTGGGGGTCGAGCAGAAGGTCCCGCGCCTCGAGCAGCTAGCCGCCGAGCTCGACGTGCCCCTCAGCCAGGTCGCCTACATGGGCGACGACATCAACGACCTGCCGCCCCTGCGCGCGGTGGGCTTCGGCGCCGCGCCCCGGGACGCCCACCCCGAGGTGCTCAAGGCCGCGAGCTGGATCGCTCAGGCGGGCGGCGGGCGCGGGGCCGTGCGCGAGCTGGCCGAGCAGGTGCTCAAGTTCCAAGGCAAGTGGGAGCAGGCCCTGGCCTACTACGAGGGAGGCGCGAGTGGCTGACGACATTCGCGTGCGGATCGGGATCGGCTCGGTCCTGATCGTGGCGATCACGGGCCTGGTCTACTTCGACCACTGGAGCGGGCACGGCTGGGGCGCGATCACGCTCTCGGTCGTGCTGATGGGCCTCGGCCTGCTCGAGTACGCCCGCATGGCCGGCAACCTCGCCCCAGTCGCGGGCAAGACCCTCGCGCTCGCAGGCGCGCTCTACGTGCTGAGCAAGGGCCTCGGCCACGAGCTCGACCCGCGCTTCCACCTCCTCTCAGCCCCGCTGGTGGTGGGCTTCCTGTTCGCGGTGTTCTTCACCTGCCTGCGCGGGGCGCCCAGCCCAGAGCGCCTGCGCGGGCTGGCCCTGACGGTGTTCGGCTTCGTCTACCTGCCCTGGCTGGGCGGCTTCATGCTCGACGCCCGCTTCCTCGACCCCAGCCAGCCCCGCCTCGGCGAGGCGGCCTTCTTCTTCACGATCGCGATCGCCAAGGGCACCGACATCTGCGCCTACTTCGCTGGCAAGCTGACCGGCAAGACCAAGTTCGTGCCGAGCGTCAGCCCGGGCAAGACGGTCGCCGGCTTCATGGGAGCCCTCGGCGGCGGGATCGCGATCACCTGCGCCTTCTCGGCCTTCTCCTCGGTCGGGCAGCTCCTGCCCTTGGCCCTCGCGCCGGGCGTCGGGATCCTGCTGGCCCTGGTCGGGGTCTCGGGCGACCTGATCGAGAGCTTCGTCAAGCGCAGCGTCGAGGTGAAGGACTCCGCGGCGCTCCTGCCGAGCTTCGGCGGGGTGCTCGACATCATCGACTCGATCGTGATCTGCGCCCCGCCCGTCTACTTCCTGCTGCTCCTGCTGACCCACCTGCGAGGCACCCTGTGAGTGAAGTCGAGCTCTCGCTGGCCGACCAGGAGGAGGCGCGCGCGCTCTCCGGTCCGCGCGACCACAACCTGCGCCTGATTCGCCGCCGCTACGAGGTCGATCTCGTGCTCCGCAACCTGGAGCTCAAGATCTCGGGGCCCCGCGCGGCCGAGGCTCGGGCGCTCCTCTCCGCCATGCAGCAGCAGCTGCGCGAGACGGGCCAGCTCCCGCCCGACGAGGTGGTGGCGCTGGTCAGCGACGCCCTGGGCGCGGAAGAGCGCGACCCCAGCGGCGAGAGCGCGCGCCTGCCCAGGGTCGAGACCAGCAGCTCGGGCCGGATCACGCGGCTGGAGGGCTTCCGGCTGCGGACGGACGGCCAGCAGCGCTACGTCAAGCTGATGAACGAGCACGAGCTGGTGTTCGCCATCGGGCCGGCCGGCACGGGCAAGACCTTCCTGGCCGTGCTCCAGGCCGTCCAGCGGCTGAAGGCCGGCGACGTGCAGCGGATCATCCTCTGCCGCCCCGCGGTCGAGGCGGGCGAGAACCTGGGCTACCTCCCAGGTGACTTCCAGGCCAAGGTCAACCCCTACATGCGCCCGCTCTACGACGCGCTCTACACCGTGCTCGACTTCGACACGGTCAAGCGCTACATGGAGCGCGAGGTGATCGAGGTCGCGCCGCTGGCTTACATGCGCGGGCGGACGCTCAGCAACGCCTTCGTGATCCTCGACGAGGCGCAGAACACGACCCGCGCGCAGATGAAGATGTTCCTGACGCGCATGGGCGAGCGGAGCCACATCGTCGTGACCGGCGACGTGACCCAGATCGACCTGCCCAAGGGGACGACCTCGGGCCTGGTCCACGCCTCGGCGATCCTGGAGGGCGTCAAGGGGATCGGCTTCATTCGCCTCTCGACCAAGGACATCGTCCGCCACGAGCTGGTGTGGCGGATCATCGAGGCCTACGAGGGCGAGACCGCGCGCGCGGCGCCCAAGCCCGCCGAGCGGCGCGGGCGGCGTGGCGGACGCGGGGGGCGCCGGTGAGCGAGCCCGAGCCCGCCGGCGGGGTGGCGGCCAGCGACGAGCGCGAGGTCCAGGAGCCCCCGGTCGACCTGAGCGACGCGGCGGCCGTCGCCCAGGCCGTCCTCACCGCCGAGGGGCGCCCCGACGCGCTCCTCTCGGTGGCGATCGTCGACGACGAGCGGATCGCTGAGCTCCACGTCGAGTTCATGGACGTCCCGGGCCCGACCGACGTGATCAGCTTCCCGCTCGAGGACGACGGGCCGGGTCCCCAGGTGCTGGGCGACGTCGTGGTCTCGGCCGACACGGCGGCCCGCGAGGCGCGCGAGCGCGGGATCAGCCTCCGCGAGGAGCTGCTCCGCTACGTCGTGCACGGGACCCTGCACCTGCTCGGCTACGACGACCTCGAGGAAGGCGAGCGCGAGCGAATGCACGCCCGCCAGGAGGAGCTGCTGAGCCGCTATCTCGACCACCAGCCGGATCTGGCTGGTGGCGCCCCGGTGGATTAGGATCGGCGGTCATGTCCGAACTGACGATCACTCGGCGCGATGTCCCGGACGCCGGCGTCTCGGTGCTAGAGCTCACCGGCGTCCTCGATGGCCGCAGCACCGCGGCCCTCGAGGAGGAGATGAAGGACCTCGCCCAGCGAGGCCGACTGCGGGTCGTCGTCAACTGCTCGGGCCTGACCCACCTCGCCAGCGACGGGATGGGCGCCTTCCTCAGCCACCTGATCAAGATTCGCAAGCAGGGCGGCGACATCAAGTTCTGCGAGATGCGGGACGAGGTCCGCGCCGTGCTCTCGGTCCTCGGGCTGGGCAAGCTGCTCGTGGTCAAGGGCGACGAGGAGCAAGCGATCGCGAGCTTCAGCGAGGGCGAGCCCGCGGCCAAGCCGGCGGGTGAGGACCAGAAGCTGCGCGTCGAGCTGAGCGAAGAGGGCGACGTGACCGTGGTCTCGCTCTTCGGCTTCGTGGATCGCCACACGATCCAGCAGCTCGATCAGCAGCTCGACTCGCTCCTGGGGCAGGGCAAGGCGCGGATCGTGATCGACTGCGCCGAGCTGACCTACATCTCCAGCAACGGCATGGGCGTGTTCATCTCCTACGTCAGCAAGGCGCGGGCGCAGGAGGGTGACATTCGACTTTGCAACATGCGCGATATCGCCCGCACGGTCATCACCATGCTGGGGCTCCATCGCCTGTTCCAGGTCTTCGACTCCCGCGAAGCCGCCCTCGCTTCCTATCGATAACCGAACCTTTCGCGCCGCAAGTCGTTCTATCGCAGTTGCTTGCGAACAATGTCGATGCGCGTACTCTTGACGCTTTCGTGTGCCAGGGCTACCTTCGACCTATCGACGACTAACGAGGTGTGCGCCTACCGTTTTCCCCACTTTCCCCCTTTTCGGTAAGAACACACCTAGGACGGCACCCTTCGGGGTGCCGTCCGCTTTAGATATATGGCCGCTTTAGATATATGGCCGCTTTAGATAGATGGCCGCTTTAGCTGGCCGCTTGAGATAGACGGCTCGTGTTCCAGCAGGCTGTGTTCCAGCAGGCTGCTGCGACGAGCCGACGAGCGGTCTCTGGCTTGCCATATGCGCGTGATTTGGCCCAGCTGCTAGCAGCAGCCCGCCTGAACCAGACCCTCGATCCGCTGGCTCAGGGCTTCGAACTCGAAGGGCTTGGTCAGCACGTCGACGCACGACTGCTCTCCGTCGAGGACCCGCTGCAGGATCTGGCTGTCGTAGCCGGTCATGAAGAGCACCGGGAGCTCTGGCCGGACCTCGCGCAGACGCAGGAAGAGCTCCCCGCCGTTGAGGCCCGGCAGGATCACGTCGAGCAGGGCGAGGTCGAAGCGGCCCTGGGCCCATTGCCAGCGAGTTCGTCTCACCAGCTCGCTGGTGTCTGGGAGAGTGAAGGAATGAGCGACCGACCCTTCGCCCCAGCCGCGGACCGCAACAAGGACGAGCTCCTGGCGGTGCTGCCCAGGATCTTGCCGTCCGAGGGCTTGATCCTCGAGCTCGCCAGCGGCACCGGCCAGCACGCCGCCCACTTCGCGCCGCGCTTCCCCCAGGCGCGCTGGCAGCCAAGCGACCAACGCCCCGAGGCCCTCGCGGGCATTCGCGCCTGGACCGAGGGGCAGCCCAACGTCCTGGCTCCCCTGGTGCTCGACGTCACCACGCCGGAGTGGCCGATCGCGGCGGCCGACGCGATCGTGACGGTCAACCTGCTCCACATCGCCCCCTGGGAGGTGTGCCTGGGCTGGCTGGCGGGAGCCGCGCGCACGCTCCGCCCGGGGGCGCCCCTCTACTACTACGGGCCCCTCTTGCGGCGGGACCGGCCGAACGCGCCCAGCAACCTGGCCTTCGACGAGGGCCTCCGCCAGCGCGACCCGAGCTGGGGGGTGCGCTACCTCGAGGACGTGCGGGCCGAGGCCGAGCGCGCCGGGCTGAGCCTGGACGAGGTGATCGAGATGCCCAACAACAACCTCTCGCTCGTGTTCCGGCCGGATCGCGAGTGAGCCCAGGGAGAGGGTCCTCAGCGGAGAGGACCCTCGTCGGCGGAGCTTCAATCGCGACCCGAGCTCGCGTCCCTCCACGCGACGGCGCGCCACGGGCCGACGACCCACAGCGCGTCCCCGGGCGCGTCCCAGTAGAGCCGCCCGAGACCCCGCGGGACGTTCACACGCGACACGCGGAGTTCCTCCCGCGGGTCGATCACGGCCAGCTCTGGCTCTCCCACTCCAGCCGAGAGGACGAAGAGCCAACCTCGGTGACTCGAGAGCGCTTGCACGGCTCCGCGAGACTCCGTCCCGCTGAGCTCTTCGGGTTCGCGACCCGTGGCGACGAGCGCCACCCGCCGACGCTCCCGAACTCCGACGAAGAGAGAGGGGTCGGGCGCGTCGGCGAGGCCTACCGCGGTTCCCTTCAGGTCCGCCGACCACACCAGCTCGCCGCTCCGATCGTCGTAGGCGCCAATGAACCCCGCCAATCGACCCGGGCCGTTTCCGCAGAGCGCGAACTGGCCCTTGTGGGGTAGGTGGACCGCGCCACGGATCCAGCTGACGGGGCACTCGATCGGGCGCTCGTCGAGGAGGCGCCCTGCCGGGTCCAGGCTGATCAGGCGCACGCCCCCAGCGGAGAGCAGCAGGCGCGCGCCGCCCTGCGGCGCCGCCCAGGCGAGGAACCATCCCTTGCGGAGGAAGTCACCGCGCCCGCTCCACACGCGCCGCGGGGGGGCCCCCGCCGAGAGCTCCGAGATCACGACCTCGCAGGGCGGGAGCGGCTTCCATGTCCGCTGTGGCTTCTTCGCCGGACGTTCGCCGTGAGCGACCCACACCTTGTCACCGGCGGACGCCGCGCCCCACACGTAGCCGGAGACGGACGTGGGCTCGGCGAGCCCAAAGGTCTCGCCCTTCCGTGGGAAGCGCAGCGCGCGCGAGTTCTCCGCGATCCACACCGCGTCCGGCGTGGCCGCGAAGACCCGCCAGTCCGCCTGGGGGAGCTCGAGCTCGTGGGCGTGCACGAGTCGAGGGGGCTTCGTCCACGCTCCGACGGGGCTCGCCGAGGGGAGCGGCGTCGTCGAAGGCGAGGGCCGAGGCGGCGTGCTCGGCGCGCTCGGCGTGGGGGAGGGGGAAGAAGGAAGGCCTCGCGGGACCAGGGCGAGGGCCAGCGCGGCGAGTCCGGCCAGGGCGATCGCGCCGCTCGCCAGGGCCAAGCCTGAGCGGGGGCCGTGGGGGGGCGCCTGACGCGCTCGCGCGAGGGCCTCGCCCAGCGCCCCCGCGTCGGGGTAGCGGCGGCTGGGATCGGCCTGCAGGCAGCGCAGGCACACGACCTCCAGGGAGGGCGACACGGTCGGGTCGAGGCTGCGCGGCGGGAGGGGCGAGGCCTGCGCGATCAGCGCCATGGTTTCGACCACGGTCGCGCCGGAGAAGGGGAGCCGATCCGTGAGCGCGAGGTAGAGCAGGACCCCCAACGCCCACACGTCCGAGGCCGGGCCGACCCGGTCGCGCTGTCCCCCGATCTGCTCGGGGGCCATGGTCGACACGGTCCCCACCACGGCGCCGGTCCGGGTCATGCGCTCGCTGTTGGCGACCAGCGCGACGCCGAAGTCGCTCACGTAGGCGCGCCCCTCTGGGTCTACCAGCACGTTGTCGGGCTTGAGGTCCCGGTGAACGATCCCCGCGGCGTGAGCCGCCCCCATGGCCTGGCAGACCTGAAGGAGTATGTCGAGGCGCTCAGCGCGGGGGGCGCCCTGCCAGGCCGCGTCGAGCGCGCGGGCCTCCTCGACGAGGGCCAGGATCAGGCAGGGCCGTCCCTCCAGCAGGCCAGCGCCGTAGATCGGCACGACGCCCGGGTGGCTCAGGGCCGCGACGGCCTGGCCTTCGCGGAGGAAGCGCTGCCAGCGAGCCTCGCGTCCGTCGCCCTCGAGGACCTTGAGCGCGACGAAGCGGCCCAGCTCGAGGTCGTAGGCGCGGTGCACGCTGCCCATGGCGCCCCGGCCGAGCTGCTCGCGGAGCTCGTAGGCGCGGGGCGCACCTCCGTCCAGGGAGAGGATCTCGACCCGGCGGGCGCCGGTCACGGGCGCCGGTCGCCGCCCGTGTTGAGCCTTGGTTCGTTCACGAGAGGAGCATAGGACCCCTGCGGAGTGAGCGACAGGGAGTCCTCTCCGCGGCCTCGGCGAGCGGGCGATAGGCTAGCGGGCATGCAGACTTCCCAGCCCCGGACGACCCAGCAGCCCCCGACCGCCGCGCTGCGTGACCAACTCGAGGCCATGGACGACGCGCAGCTGGAGGCCCTCCTCGGTCGCAGCCTCTTGCTCACCAGCGAGGCCTCGCGCGACGAGCTGTCCGCCTACGTGGCCCTGACCGAGGCCTTCGCGGCGCTCGACCGGGCCGGGGTCAAGACGCCGGTCCTGCGCGACGAGCTCGGCTACGCGCTCTTCTTCGACAACTCGACCCGGACCAAGTCCGCCTGGGCGGGAGCCTGCGCGCGCCTGGGCATGTCCCCGGTGATCGTGGACGGCTCCTCGACCCAGGTCGCGCACGGGGAGACGGCCGCCGAGACGGGCGCCATGCTGGGCATGAACGCGCACGCGCTCGGCGTGCGCCACGACCTGATCCTGGGCGAGGGCAACGCCTTCATGCGGGACATGGAGCGCGGAATCGGGGACTACCTCGCCGCGACCGCCGATCCGCGCCGCGTGCCGCTCGTGAACCTGCAGTGCGACGTCGACCACCCGACTCAGACCCTGGCGGACCTGGTGTGGCTGCGCGAGCGCTTCGGCGGGACGCTGAGCGGCAAGAAGATCGCCGTGACCTGGGCCTACTCCCCCAGCTACGCCAAACCGCTCTCGGTGCCGCAGGGCCTGATCACCCTGCTGCCGCGCTTCGGGGTGCAGGTCGAGCTGGCGCACCCGCCGGGCTACGAGCTGACGCCCAGCTGCCTGGAGGCGGCCCGACGAGGCGCGGCCGAGGGCGGCGGCTCGTTCTCGGTCGTCGAGACGATGGACGCCGCCTTCGCGGGCGCGCACGCGGTCTACCCCAAGAGCTGGGGGCCGCGCGCGCTGATGCTCGAGCGCGTCGCCGCCAACCAGGCCGGGGACCAGCAGGCGCTGGCCGAGATCGAGCGCCGGGCCCTGGCCCAGAACGCCCAGCACCGCGACTGGATCTGCGACGCGCGGCGCATGGCGCTGACCGACCAGGGCGCTGCGCTCTACATGCACTGCCTGCCCGCCGACCCCGGCGCCGAGGTCGAGGCCGCGATCCTGCGGGCCAACACGCTGAACGTCGCGCGCGAGGCGAACAAGAAGGTCTACGTGATCATGGCGCTCCTGGCCGCGGCGAAGGTCGCTGGCCTGCGCGGGCGCCTGCTCGACCTCGTGTCCTGAAGGAGCCGCCATGAGCCTCGACGAACGCGTTCAGGAGCTCGCCGCTCGCTACCGTCCCTTGGCGGTCGAGCTCTTGCGGGAGGCGATTCGGATCCCGCACGACCACGTCGACGCCTCGCCCGAGGAGGGGGGCGACCCCCTCTGCGGCCTGAGCAACCACGAGGGCCCGCGCCTGAGCTACCTCCAGCGCGCGCTGGTCGAGCGGGGCTGCGTGGCGAAGCCCGAGGACGCCTGGATCGACGAGTTCGGCAACCTGGTGTGGGTCGTGCAGGACGAGGCGGACGGGATCCCGCCGGCGGACAAGAAGGTCGTCTATCTGGACGGCCACAGCGACACGGTCCAGGCGCTGCGCTCGCAGTGGACGAGCAAGATCGGCGCGGGGGTCGACGCCTACCTGGGCCTGACCGATCCCGAGCAGGTCGACCGCGCCTTCCTCCGCCGCGAGCTCGGTTACCTGCCGCCGGACGAGGACTGGGAGCACCTCGTGTTCGGGCGCGGGGCTGCGGATCAGCTCGGCGGGGTGATCTGCCAAATGGTCGCGACCAAGGTCCTGCTCGAGCTGGCCGAGGAGGGCTCGCTCCGGGGCGTGATCGTGCGCTCCCACGCCACGGCCGCCGAGGAGGACAACGACGGCGGCGGCCCCATGTTCGTCATGCGGCGGGTGCTCCCCCGCGGCGGGCCCGAGCTGATCCCGGACTGCGTGATCCTGACCGAGGGCACGGGGGACTCGGCCAAGGGCGCGCTCGGGATCTACCGCGGGCAGCGCGGCCGCATGCAGATCCTGGTGGAGGTCAGCGGCCGCTCGTGCCACGGCTCCATGCCCTGGGAGGGCCTCAACCCGCTCGAGTTCGGCGCCGCGATCGTGGTCGAGGCGGCCGCCCAGTACGAGGCGCGCGAGGGCTTTCAGGACGACGCCTTCCTGGGCCACGGCACCCGCACCGCCTCCTGGGCGCGCCTCGAGACGCCGTCCGACTGCGCGGTGCCGGAGCGCTTCAGCTTTCGCCTCGACCGCCGCCTGACCGCGGGCGAGGACCCCGAGGCCGCCCGCGCCGCGGTCGAGGCCCTGCCCGCGGTGGGTCGCGCCCGCGAGGCCGGGCTCAGCGTCGAGGTCACGATCCCGACCTACGCCGACACGACTTGGACCGGCTACCAACCCAGCAACCCCCAGGTCTATCCCGGCTGGGTCACCCCCGCCGAGCACGAGGTGATCCAGACCGCGGTCGAGGCCTACGAGCGCGTGGTCGGGCCCCGCGTCAGCGACGCCGAGCACGCGCGCCAGCGGGACGGCAGCGCGGCCGGCGGCCGCCGCCAGGACTGCCGCGTGGACCGCTGGATCTTCTCGACCGACGGCGTCGGCTACCCGCTCCCCAAGGGGGACGGCGGCGTAGCGATCCCCGCGCGCAAGGGCTGGATCGAGCAAGGGCGCTACCACCACCCGCCCATGTTCGGCTGCGGACCGGGCCTCGAGCAGAACACGCACAAGATCGGCGAGTGCGTGGACGCGCGCGAGCTCGAGAGCGTCGTCGCGTTCCTGGCCCGCTTCCCCTCGCTCTTTGCGGAGCGCGCTGGCTAGGGCAGGCGGGCGCCGAGGGCCGCCCTCACCCGGTCCTGGCGGTGAGGGAGCGCATATGAGAATGTGCGATACATGACCAAGGTCGCCCACTTACCACTTACTCTCGTCCTCCTCCTATGCGGTCCTTGCTTCGCACAGCCAGGCGAGTCCGGCCAAACGACGAATCCGGCTGCAGTTTGGGCCAAAGCGATCGCAGAAGCGCGGAAGGCGGGGCTGTTCAAGCGACTTGCCGGCAAGCGCTACTTCCGGCCAAAGCCCGAAGGCGGACGAATCAAGGCAGTGGTCACCGAGGTCATCGACCACGGAGACCAGGTCGAGTTCAGCTACTTCTTGCTGCGGCCGGACCAGCGCGCTCGCATCGAGCGCTACCGCCTGGACGCCAAGGGGCATCTCGCGAGCTTCGAGCTGCTCATGGGCAACGAGAAGGGAATCGAACGGGGGATACGCGGCAAGGCCAGCCAACAGGGCCTCGACCTCGAGGTGTTCGGACCGGGCGAGCACCAGCGAGTGACACGTCCCTGCGCCCCAGGCACGCTGCCCATGAACCTAGCCGAGCACTTCCTCCCCTCCCTCGACGAGTTCCTGCCCGCCAAGGTCGAGTTGAAGATCCTGGTCGGGACCATGACTCACCCGGGGAAGGCCCTGCTCGCTCGCCCACCCACAGTCGACCCAGACCGCCCGGGCGGAGCGGGCAACGACCGCTCGTGGCTGCTCAGCGTGGAGGCCGCAGAAGGCGCTCCTCACCTGCACATGACGATCTGGGTCTCGAAGACGGGAGCCATATCGGGCCTTCGCCAGGGTCAATACCTCGAGGCGCTCACGCCCCAGGAGGGGCGAAAGCTCCTTGGCGTCCCTGAGCGAGGGGAGGAGCCTGCGAAGAGAACGGAGGAAGCGGAGCCCAAGAGCGACGAGAGCGCGCCCAAGGGCGATTAGCTCACCGCGAGCTATGGGCTCCTGCACATCGGCGACACTGCTCCGCCCGTTACAGGTGTGGCAGGGATGAGCTACGAGTCGATCAACCTGGGCTTCAGCACGGCTGACGCGGAGGGCGTCCAGCTTCACTTCGAGCGCGGTGACCTCATCCTCCGCTTCGTGGACTGGCAAGAGAAGGAAGTTCAGGTCGTCTTCCGCGAAGTCCTCGGCTTCAAGTGGAACGACGAGCTCGACCCGATCGATCACCGGGACGACTGCTGCTATCGGGTCGACGAGTCCCCCTGGCTGAAGGAGCAGACGGGGTTGGCTGCGATCGACCCACCGAGTGGATACTCGCACCTGCGCCTGTGCTTCAACGCCTGCGGCATGCTCGACGTCCTCGCTCGCTCGCACGAGGTGCAGCCGACCAAGGAGAGCACGGCTTCGCTGTTGGAGTCCTTTCACATAGATGACGACTTGAACCTCGCCAAGAGCGGAGCCATCGAGGTAAGCCTCGTCACGAAGGGTGAGCGCCGCTGGTGCTACTTCATGACCCCGGAGGCGCTCGCGAACGCAGGCGACTGGGTGCCCGGAACCGAAGTGCGGATTCACTACGCGCCGAACATGATCGTGGTCTCCGAAATCAGTGAGGAGGTTATTGAGGCTGCTCTGCGGCACCTGGCGAGCACAGGCGAGCTAGAGGAGTGCACCCGCGCCTACTAACGAGCTAAGAGTATGCTGCGTCCGCATTCAGCTAGACACCCAGAATGCGGCAGCCTGAGGTTTGCGCGGCTACCAACCGGGCGTGTCAGAGACCCGACCTCGTATCCCGACCCGGTATCGCGAGATCCTCACAGCAGCCCGCCGATCCTGTCTCCCTCGAGAGGCAACTCGGCCCCCATGAGGCGCGAGGCGACGCTCTTGAAGACGGCTTCGTGGCCGGTTCCCGCGCAGCTGCCGGGGCCTGCCTCCAGGAAGGCCCAGCCTCCCCCTTCGAGCCTGACGAAGTCGGCCACGACCAGTCGGGAGTGAAAGGCCTTTCCGATCCTGCCTGCTTGCTCGCGGAGGTGCTCCAGATCAGCCTTGGTCGGTGGAAAGCCCTCAGGCTCGGGTACGACCTGCGAGTGGTGGAACGACCAGGCGTAGGGGTGCTGGTCCACGATCCATGTGCGAATCTCCTGAGGGACGGGCCCGTAGACCGACTCCCCGGCGGACGCCAAGTCGAGCCACTCCCGGGCGAGGATCAGGGCGTCCCACCGAATGCCTCTCCGCAGCGCCTCGGCCTCTTCTACGAGCTCCCGCTCGCACTTCACTCGGGAGATGTCTCCGCCCAGCTTCCAGGACGACTCGGCGGTCCTGACGAAGAGCGGGTAGGTGAGGTCGCGCGGAAGCGGCGCGTCCAGTGGCAAGCGCCACGTTCGAGGGCTGGTGAGGGTGACACCGTGGTTCGCCAGAGCGTCGAACGTCCAATCGAGCCTGAGCAGTGGCTGGCGTTCGCTGGGTCGGTCGCGCAAGCCAGGGAGTCCACCGACGAGGTGTTGGTAGTCGGCGATCGGCCGCCCGCCTGCGAAGACGAAGCCCTCGTCCTCCGGGCGCGCATGAGAGAGGGGCTCTGCTCCCAGGTCGTCGAGCCAGTAGAGGCGACGATCGCCCCGCTCCTCGCACACCCGGTCGTCCCGCTCGTCGAAGAACAGCTTCACCGGGGCCATTCTGTCAGAGCGGCTCGGGAGGCGAGCCCCGCTCGGAGACCTAGGGCAGGTCGAAGAGGTGGATCGACTCCGTCGTCCCGCCCTCGTGGGAGTCGGAGACCACGGCAACCCTCTTCGCGCCGACCCAGGTCACGCCCTCGATCGCGGGGTAGCGCAGGCGGCTGTGCTCGCGCGGGAAGCGGTAGGCCTTGCCCCCGCTCAGCTCCCAGGACGAGCGCGAGAGCTGGCCGACCCACAGCGCGCTGCTGGTCTGGCTGACGATCACCACCTGATCGCCGCGCACGTCGATCCCTGAGTAGTCCACGAAGAAGGCGCTTTCCGGGATCTTTACCGTGGTGACGTGCTCGAGGTCTTCCCCGTGGGCGCGAAACACCTCCAGGCGGCCTTCGCCGCGGCGCTCACCCTTGGTGCCGGCCTTGCCCTTGTTGCCCTCGAGGAGCGCCAGGAAGTAGCGCTCGCCGCCGCGGCGCACCACGACCGCGCCCTCGAAGCCGCGGTTGTCGCTCGGCAGCTCGACCTTCAGCCAGGCTCGGTCCAGGCGACGGAAGCCTGCGTCGAGCTCCCACACGCGGCCGAAGTCTTCGTCCTTGCTCTTGTGGCGCTGGGACTCCACGAGCGCGTAGAAGCGGCCCGTGGTCGGGTCGTGAGCCAGGCCCTCGAAGTTCGACTTGCCCGAGCCCTTGGTCGGGTGCAGCCGCGCCCCGCTGAGCTCCAGGTCGACCTGCGCCACGCGCCGGTCGTTGTCGAACACGGCGTAGAGCTGGTCGCCCACGCGCGTCAGCCCGCTGGCCTCGTAGCGGTCGAGCGCGTCGCCCAGGAGCGACTTGAAGCTCCGCTCAGCGACGAGCTGCAGCGCGGGCGCCGCCGTCTTGCCCCGCGCCCGCGAGTAGCGCCACTCGGAGTCCCGGTCGCGCGGAATGACGGTCTCGCTGACCCCGCCCGAGTAGAAGCGGTAGACGACGTCGAACACGTGGCGCTCCTCGGCGTCCGGATCGATCGCGCCAGCGATCCCCTCGTAGCCCTCGACGAAGGTCACGCGCAGGCTCGCGCCCGAGATCCGCAGGGACTGGCTGACCCAGATCCAAGGCCGCTCCTCGCGCTCCTTGCCCAGGAACTGCCCGCTGCGCTCCATGCGCCAGGCGTCGCCCGCGCGCTGCAGGCTGACGAAGGCGGTGAACTCCCGCCGCTGGGAGTCCGTGCCCTCCAGGCGATAGGCGCCGGCGACCTCCTCGAGCTCCAGGGCGTGCGCGGGTTGGACCCACAGGAGCAGGAGGGCCAGCGCGCTCGTAGCGAGCGCGCGCCCCACGGCTACTCCACCTCCAGCGTGTAGCGCGCCTTGGCCTCGTCGTAGCCATAGACCTTGAGGCTGACGGTCGTGTCCTCCTGGGCGGTGTAGCGGATCGTCTCCTCGTCGTCGGTGCCCTGCGAGGTCTCGATCGTGTCGCCGTCCGCGTCGAGGAGCTCCATGTCGAGGTCGCCCTTGTCGTGCTCGAACGCGATCTTGAACGTGACGGTCTCACCCTTCTTGATCGTGAAGCGGTAGAAGTCGTTCTCGCTGTCCGTCTTGATCTCGTTGGCGTGCGTCGTCCCGCGCGTCACCGCCGCGGCGTTGGCCAGCGTGTTGTTGGTGTCCAGGAAGTCGATGATCCCGCCGAGGTTGCCGCCCGGGCCCTCGCCGTGGCCGGGGTTGCTCGCGTTCTCGGCGTCCTCGAGCTCCTTGACCTTGGCGATCGCGATCGAGCCCTTGCTGCCGGAGGCGGGCACCCACTGGATCCCGTCGGGGGCGCCGGCGTCGTCGAGGACCTCGAGCACGCGCTCGCGCTTGAGGTCGGCGATGAACTTCAGCATGTCCACGTAGGTCTTGACCACGAAGCGCGCGCCCTCGCGCGCCTTCTCCAGCGCGGGCTCGCTGTAGTCGGGGTCGTCGCGGACCGCGAGGGTCAGGCGCGAGTCATGGAGCCAGTCGCGGAACTCGTCGTGGCTGATCTGCTGGATCGGCGCGCCGCTGTCCTCGAGATACTGGTTCAGGGGAGCGATCCGCGCCTGGAGCTCGTCGTCGCCCAGCGCTTTGATCTCGGCGGCCAGCGCCTTGTACTCGGCGGGCGTCGCGGCCAGGCCCTCCTGCTGGGCCCAACGCATGAACGCGCGGGGCAGGCCGATCAGGCTGTTGAGCTCCTTGATCCGCTTGGTGTATTCGCCGCCCGAGTTGAGCTCGATCTGGACCTCGTTGACCAGCCGGCTGTCCATCAGGCGCTCGCTGTAGGGCGCCTTGGTCAGGTCCACCGCGGCCGTGCGCTCGGGGGGAGCGACGTCACCCCACACGTCGCCGCGATACATGGAGGCGAAGTCCATGGTGTCGATCAGGAAGTTGCCGGTCTCGCGGCGCGAGCGGGGGATATAGAACTCGCGCGCCTCGTCGAACCACAGCCCGCGCGCGGCGGAGCCGGCGGTCTCGATCTGGCGCATCCACACCCGGACCTGCTCGTTGCGGATCTGGTAGCGCAGGAGGTCGAAGTCGTCGCTGCTGAGCGGGCGGAAGCGGCGGAACGAGCGCTCACCGTCCGCGCGCTGCTTCTCGCCGAAGGCGTTGTAGGCCGCGAGCTGCGCGTCGTCGGCGACCATGGCCCGGTAGTCGGTCATGATCGGGTCGGGCGTGCGCCACTTGCGGTTCTCGGGCTTCACCGAGCGCCGCCAGTCCCGGAACCACTCGACGTGGTCCTCGACCTTGCGGTCCAGCGAGCGGGTGATGATCCGCCGCAGGCTGGAGCCGGTGCCGTCGTCGAGCTCGCGCGAGACCTCGTGGTAGAGCGCCGAGACCGTGTCCGCCACGACCTTGCGCTGCTCGAGATACCCGGCGCGGCGAGCGATGTCCTCGAGGTCGCCGCCCGAGCCGAGGGTGGTGCTCCCGGGCATCAGGCTCTGGATCGAGGCCACCGAGGCGTTGGGGTGACCGAGCTTGGCCAGCTCGGCCGCCGCGCGCTCGGCGACGAGCGTCCCGTCGAGGAGCAGCCGGACCTTGTCCTCCCAGGCCTGCACCTTGGCCAGGTGCTGCTGGTCGATCTCGTTGGCGATCCGCGCGTTGCGGGCGAAGGTCGCGATCGCCTCCAGGCGCGTCTTGCCGAGGGTGTGGACCTCGCGCAGGCGGCTGACCGAGACCTCGTTCAGGTGGTAGCGGCTGCGGACCGAGCGGAGGAAGGCCTTGGGCTGGAGCGCGAGCACGTCCTCGTAGCTAGGGGTGCTGGTCAGGCCGCCGCGGTGCTTGAGGGTCATGTAGGCGCGGCGGAGCGGGATCGCGGGGGTGCCCCGCCAGGAGTCGACCCCGCGCAGCACGGCCTCGTCGAGGCCGGTGATCGCCTCGGCGCTGGGGCCGTCCTCGCGCACGTCGGTCTTGGCGGCGCGCTTGATCCCCAGGTCGTCGACGCCGCGCTCGAGCTTGAGCGCGATCAGCAGCCGGCGCATCTCGGTCGTGGTGTCCCAGCGCTTGCGGGCGCGGATCGACATGCTGTTGCGCAGGAGCAGGAACTCGTCGGTGTCGTAGTAGATGTCGTCCATGGTGTCGGTGCCCAGGTCCAGGCGCCGCCGACCGCGCTCCTCGTCGATCGGGAACTTGTCGCGCTCGATCGTCAGCCACACGTAGGGCTGCACGCGCTGCGGTCCGTCGGGGAGGCGACCCTCGCGCACGTCGTGCTCGTCGCCGCCCCAGGGGATCTCGTCGAAGTCGAAGCCCAGCGAGAAGGCCTCGGAGGTCGACGAGCGGCGCAGGCGACGGAAGGCGCGCAGGTCGCGCTCGTTGACCAGCTCGGCGAGGCGCTTGCCCTCGATCCCGATCACGGTCATCGCGGCCTCGACCTCGACGTCGTCGCGGGCCCAGCCCGAGGTGTTGGCCCCGAAGGTCTTGCCGTGCATGAAGAGCGGGGTCTTCGTGCCGTTCTCCTCCTTGAAGGGCAGCTGGTCGTCCTCCGTCGGCTGGGCCCAGGCCAGGGGGCCCGCAGCCAGGAGGAGGAGGGTGAGCAGGACCGATCCGCGATTCATGTGAACTCCAGCGTCGATCGGCTTTATGCAATCGCTACACCTTCTTTAACCTACTCTTGGACGTGAACTTGCAATTCGCGCGAGACGGAAGTGGGCCCCTTCGAATCGAGCCTGCAACGGTCCCCGCGAGTGTCCTCTGTGGACAGGTGCCACCCTCTTTTCTCCTCGGCCTCGTCTCACGCCCAGAATTGGGTGTCTCGAGAACGCGTCCAGGCAGGGCTTAGGGGCCGATTGGGCCCAATTCGTCCCCGGCCCAAGGTTTGTTTAAAGAAGGGGCAAGAGAAGCAGAGCACACGAACCCGCCGGCCGCCCGAGGCCCGCCAGGACACCCCTGATGAAGCGCACCCCTCCCCTCCTCCTCGCCGCCCTCCTCGCCGCCAGCACCCTCGCCTCGGCTCAGCCCGAGCCCGACGCCCCCGCCAACGGCGGCGCCGTGGGTCTGGCCCAGGCCCTCAACGGCGAGACCGGCACCACGACGGCCACCTACGGGCGGATCTCGCGGACCGCCTACACGCTGGTCCTCGACGGCGAGCTCTCCCTGCGTGACTTCGAGCGCGCCTTCGCCCGCGCCGGCAACCGCGTGAACCCACGCGAAATGGCCGAGCTGGGCACGATCCTCCAGGGGCGCCTCCCCAGCCCGAGCACCACGACCTTCACGGTCAGCGACGAGGCCAAGCAGCGCGCCGTCGACATGATCGTCGGCGCGGGCCTCACGGACGAAGGCCGGGCCGCGATCGAGAACGACGAGACCTTCGCGGGCACGCCGCTGCCGGCCAAGGTCAAGCAGGTGCTGATGATCGCGCGCCTCAACGGCGCCGAGGCCTACGACGTCACCGAGACCGACAGCGACGGCGAGGGTCGCTTCACCGACTACCCCTCGATCACCCCCGCGACCGAGAACATGGCCTTCGACTGGACGGAGGTCACGCCCGCCGCGCTGGCCGCGGATATCGCCGACGTGCGCAGCCAGCTGCGGATCGCCGGCACGGCGCGGATCCAGAGCCTGAGCGTGACCGTCGGCCGCTACGACGTCACCACCGGCGGCACGGGCTCGATCTCGGCCAGCTACGACGAGGCCTACCACCCCGTGAGCGCCAGCAGCCCGATGGGCTTCCGCCACCTCCTGATCCAAATGGAGCAGGACTGGATCGCCGACCAGTTCACGATCGACGACCTGCGCAAGGCGCGCAGCCGCAGCAACGACCGCTGGGCGAGCAACTGCGCGATCCTGGCCGACGGCTCCTTCCACTGCCTGCCGGCGATCCGCCGCCACTCCGCGACGAGCGGCCTGATCCTGACCAACCCGGCGCTGGCCCGGGGCAAGCGCATGCTCTGGAACGGCCACATTCGGGTGCGCAAGGGCAAGGTGGTCTATATCGGCACCTCGGGCCGGATCAGCCGCCTCGCCGCTCGCGGCCGCTACCGCTTCGTGAACCCGGTGCCCCTGCTGGAGGCCTGGGGCTTCGAGATGGACCCCAACCTGCAGGTCGTGTCCGAGCACTCGAGCGCGCGCTACAAGGCCGACGCCAAGCGCGCGATCCTGCACGACTAGCGCTCAGCGCACAGGATCGCGAGCTCGACGCGCGAGGCTCCGGCCTCGCGCGTCCTCGTTGGTTGGCTCGGTCAGGAGAGCAGCCTATATGCTGCAGCCCACATGACCGATCGCGTGTTCTGGGCCGTCGAATTCCCCGCCTCGATCCGAGCGCAGCTCGTCGCGGCCCAGCAGGCTCTGCGGGCTGCGTGCGAGGACGCCCCCGTCCGGTGGGTCCGCGCAGAGCAGCTCCATTTGACGCTGAAGTTCGTGGGCGAAGTCGAGGACGTGGGGGCGCTCGTGGGCGCCGTCCAGAAGGCGGTCCACCGGACGGGCGCCTTGCAGCTGGAGGTCGCCGGGCTGGGCACCTCCGGCAAGAAGGCGATCTGGGCAGGGGTCGGAGGCCCCGACGCGCCACGGCTCGCTCAGCTCGCGGCGACCGTCGACGAGAGCCTCGAGGCATTGGGGGTGCCCCGGGAGCAGCAGGCATTCGCGCCTCAGGTGACCCTGGGACGCGCGCGCGGAGGGCGCCGCCCAGGGCGAGGCGTAAGCGCCTTGCAACCCGCCCTCAGCAGCCTCGAGGTGGCGCCTCTCCCCTTCCTGCTCGAAGAGCTGGTCCTCTACGGCAGCGCTCAGGACCAATCTGGCCCGGCCGTCTACACCGCCCTGGAGCGGGTGTCGCTCCTGGGTTGACTGAAGGCAGCTGCCGACGCTGCTGGCCCATGACGACCCGGTCCGAGACGGAGTCGCCACGGCTCGAGGGAGTCAGGCGAGGGTGGCCGCAGCGACGGCCGTGCTGCGCACCTGACCGACGAGCATGGCCCAGTCCATGGCGAGGGCGCTATAGACCTCAGCGGCCTCGGGTCGAGCGTTGTCGCCGAGGATCTCGACCATCAGGCTGGCTCCGTCCGCGACCACGACTCCGCTTTGGAGCAAGCGCAGGATGCCCGTCTCGCGCTTGGTCGCATTGAAGGTGCCGCTCGCGTCAATGGCGACGTAGGCCTCATAGCCTTCCCGGACCGCGCGCATGGCGGGGAAAGCGGCGCAGACCTCGAGGGACACGCCGGCGAAGATCAGCTTCTTCCGGCCCAGAGCCTCGATCGCCGCCGCTACGCGAGGGTCGTCCCAGGCGTTGACCGTCGTTCGGTCGATGAACGTCTGGCCGGGGAGGGCTGCAACGAGCTCCGGGAAGGCTGGACCCCACAGGGTGTCGGCGGAGGTCGTCGTGGCCACCATCGGGAGGCCGAGGGCCTTGGCTGCGCGGGCCAGGCCGACGACGTTGTGCTTGAGCTCCGCAACGGAGTAGTCGCGAATCCCAGTCATGAGCCCGACCTGGTGGTCAACCAGGACGAGGGCGGCGTTGGCTCGAGTCAAGGGCTCAGGGTTGAAGGGCGTGCTGGTCATCGTGAGGCTCCTGGTTGGGTGAGTCGGGATCGATCACCAAGATTCGATCGCAATGGAACCCTATTCAGGACGAACGGCCGCCACAACAGCCTTAATCGCAACGCATTGTCCTGTATATGGAACAATTGAGCCGGAGGCACTGGCGCCACATATGGATCTCAACGACTACCTGTACTTCGTCCACGTCGTGGAGCAGCGGGGCTTCACGGCCGCTGGCCGGTTCCTGGGCGTGCCGAAGTCGAGACTGAGTCGCCATGTGCAGCAGCTCGAAGACCGACTCGGAGTGCGCCTGATTCAGAGAACCTCGCGCCAGTTCGTAGTCACCGACGTCGGCGCGGTCTTCTATCGCCACGCACGCGAAGCGCTGGACGACATCGAGGCTGCGGAGGCCGAGGTCAAGCGTCAGACCAACACGCTCTCGGGGCAGGTCCGGGTGTCTTGTTCCGTGGGCATGGCCCAGTTCGCGCTCGCCGAGCTCGTCACCGACTTCCTCGTAGACCATCCAAGGATCGACGTGATCCAGAACGTCACCAACGAGAGGATCGACCTCGTTGAAGCAGGGATCGACATTGCGCTGCGCGGACACGCTTCCCTGCTGCCTGACTCGAGCCTGATCCTGCATCGCGTCGCGCGGACGCCTTGGTATCTCTTCGCTAGCCCTGCATATCTCGAGCGCACGGACGAGCCTCTGACCCCGGCCGAGCTCGAGGGCCACTCCGGCCTCAAGGTCGGCTGGAAGCCCGAGGTCGGCCAGTGGTCGCTGCGCGGCCCCGACGATCTCCGCGCAGCCGTCTCCTTTCGCCCACGTCTGTGCAGCGACGACATGTCCACCCTCAAGCGAGCAGCGGCCGCGGGCCTGGGGATCGTCGCGCTGCCTGGCTACGTCTGTCGCCGCGAGGTCGAGGGAGGGGACTTGGTTCGGGTGCTCCCCGACTGGATCGCCGCCGACGCCCAACTGAGCACGCTCATGCCCACGCGGCGGGGTCTCTTGCCAGCCGTCAAGGCGTTCGCGGACTACCTCCACCGCGAACTCCCTAGGTTCGTCGAGGTCTAGCTCCGCCGAACCCGGTCCCGCTGCCGACGCATGATCCCCGTGCACTTCGTCCGCGGCGGGAGCTACTACCACACGCCGATGACCCTGACCCGCGCCGAGTGGGACCAGGTGCGCAAGCCCTTCGAGGCCGCCGGCTACGCCGCGCCCAACGAGCACGACCCCTCCTCGCAAAGCGGAGGCAGCTTGGCGCCCAACGATCGCTTGCGCTCCTGGCCTTGCGCTAACGCGGACATGGGCGAACAAAACACGACAATGGATTTGTCGTAGTCGCGGCGTAGCGTCCTGGCCGAAGGAGGCTGGATGTGTCACCAACTACGTCTGCTCGCTATTCTCAAACCATGCTCGACCTCGATCAGAAGCAACCTGGAGGCCTTCGCTACCTCCGTCGCGAGGAGTTCGATCGCATGGTGGAGGCTGGCCTGTTCCAGGACGAACGGGTCGAGCTGCTCGAAGGGCTGCTGGTCTCCATGAGCCCCAGCGGCGCGCCGCACATGGAGGTGATCGACCGTCTGAATGAGCTCTTGGTGCTTGCGCTGAGCCAGCGGGCCAGGGTCAGGGTGCAAGGGTCATACGCGGCGGCCGACGACTCACAACCGGAGCCGGACGTGGCGCTGGTCCCTCGCCACGATCACTCGCGCGAGCACCCGCGCCAGGCCTACCTGGTCGTGGAGGTCGCCGACAGCTCCCTCTGCAAGGATCGCCGGGTGAAGTCGGCGATCTACGCAGCGAACGGGGTCCCCGAATACTGGATCGTGAACCTAGTGGACGACCTGATCGAGGTCCGCACCGAGCCCAAGGGTGAGGAATACGCCCGCGTCACCCCCTACCGGCGCGGACAGTCGATTCGCCTGAGCACCTTCCCCGACGTGACCCTCGAGGTCGACGCGATCCTCCCGACGCCCGCGAAGGACTGAGCCCTGGTGATCGTGGTCAGCTCCCGAGAGGGGGCGGAACAGCTCCTGGCGACACAGACCTTCGTAGGCGTGATCTCGATCCGCGATCCAGGGTCGCCACGGCTCCGTGGTCTGCGAGTCATCTTTGGACCGCGCCGGAAAGCAAGCGGGGGGGGTCACTCCAGCTAGGGACGCCAGATCTCGAGGGTGTGCCCCGCCAGGATCGCGAGCGCGTTGTGGACGGCGACGCGCTTGTCCTTCTGGGCCTTGCCGACGCGAAAGCCCGCCGCCGCGCGCTCGACGAGGTCGCGTCGGTCGCAGGCGTAGGCCAGGGCGACGTAGGGGAGGAGCTCGTCCAGTTGAGACGGAGGCTTCTCGTCGAGAGCCGGCGGGCTCGCCGGAGGCCCTTCGGCGAGGACCGACATGGCCTCATAGGCCCAGCCCTTGGACGCCGCGCGCAGGCCTCGAGTCGTCTCCTCGAGCGCGCGAGCGTCCTCCTGGGTCGCGGCTAGGAATCCCTCCTGGACGAGGACGAACCAAGGCGTCTTCCCGCCTCGCGGGGACTTCGCTCTGGGGCTCGACTCTGGAGGTGCGGGCTTGGGCGCCGAGCTCTCCCGCGACCAGGCCGGCGCCGTGGCGAGGCGGCCGAGGGCTAGCCACTCAGGGGCGGCTGAGCCGGAGGTGACACCGCGCTTGAGCACGACGTGGAGGGTCGGGGTGACCTTGAAGGCTCCGCGAGCGTCGGGGTAGGCGCCTCGCGCCTGGGCGGCTTCGAGGAGCGCGATCATGTCCTCGGCGCCGCTCACGGGGAGGAGCTCGGCGCCGGTGACGACGAACACCGAGTCCCGCTTGTGGACGAGGGGGAGGACGTTGGTCGGGCCGGCCCAGGGCTGCGGGAGCTCCTCCTCGGCGACGCGTTCCCAGGCGGTGGTCTCGTCGACGTCCGTCGGGGTCAGCCGCTCGCCAGGCTCGGGCTCGTCGCCTGTGAGGTCCCAGCTCCACCAGTGGTTTCGATCGGCGCCGGTCTCGTCGTTCCAATCGGTCCGCTTGTAGATCTCCTCGTCGACGGTCCCGCGGACGTAGAGCAGGTGGAGGCGCTTGACCGGCGCCTCGGTCGGCGGGAGTCGCCGGCCCTGAGCGTCGCGCGCCGGACGGAGGACGCGGCCCATGGTCTGGATTCGTTGGCGGGCGCTGGCGGTGCTCGCGACCGAGACGCCGAGCCCGACGTCGGGAATGTCGATTCCTTCCTGGAGGGCTTTGACGGAGACGAGGACTTGGACCGTGCCAGCCCGGAGCCCTGCCAGGGCGGCCTGGCGCTCGGCAGCGCTCTTGCGGGAGTGCTCGAGGGCGACGGCGGCGGGGGGGAAGGGCAGGGCGCCCGAGGCGGCGAGGGCCTTGACCCTCCGCGTGAGGTCCTCAGCGCCGCTCGAGAGCTCCTCGTCCTCCTCGCCAGGGCTGGCAACACCGATCCGCTCGTTGAAGAGCACGGCTCCCCGAGGGGGGCCGAGGCGGTCGTCCTGCCAGGACTGGACCAGGATCCGCTCCACGACCCGCCCTCGCTCCGCGGCGCGATAGAGGAAGCTCTTGCGCTCGAGGTAGAGGGTTTGGAGGTGCGCCGCAGCGCTGCGGAGGGCAGGGGTCACGTTGAAGGCGCGACCGGTGAGGTAGCTGAGGTAGGCCTCCGGCGAGCCGCCGCAGCGAGCCACGCCCTTGCGCCCCTCGCTGACGCGGTGGGTGAGGCGCGAGTACTCCTCCTGCTCTGCGGGGGTCAGCGAGATCCCGTGGTGGTGGATCTCGTAGCGGGGGAGCATGCCCCGCTCGTAGCCGTCGCGGAGGCTGAGGCGATAGCAGACGCCGCCCAGGGCGCGCCCGTGGCGCTGGCGCTCGAGGGGCAGGACCTGGCCCAGGTCGTCTTGCGAGTCGGCGCCTTCGCGAAGGGGCGTGGCGGAGAGCCCCAGCCGGCAGGTCGTGGCCGCGTCGAAGATCCGGCTGCTCGAGGGGGCGCCGGCCTTGTGGCACTCGTCCACGACGAGCATCACCGGGTGTCCTTGGCAGTCCTTGGCCAAGCGAGAGCGCTGGCTCCCTTGGCCGCGCGCGCTGGCGAGCACGTAGACCAAGACGTCCTTGCGCGAGAAGCTCTCGCTGTGCTCGCCGCCAACCATTCCGACCCGCGCGGCGGGCAGGCTCGTGCGCTCGGCGAAGGCCGCGACCCACTGCTCGGCCAAAGCGATCGTGGGGACGACGACGGCGAACTTCGTGTCGGGGGCCTCGGCCGCGACCGCCGCCATGGCGCCGAGTGCGACGACGGTCTTTCCGGCGCCGGTGTAGATATCCAGGATCCCGTGGCGGGGGCCGAGGCGCGGGTCCTCGCTCTCGAGCCAGGCGGAGACGGCGTCTCCTTGCCAGGGCTCGAGGACGAAGCGCTCGCGCAGCTCGAACCTCACAGCTCGAACCTCACAGCTCGAGCCTTCGCGGAGATCGCGCTAGTAGTGAGGCGGCGGATCGCACTGTTCCCCGACCTCTTGTGGCTCGGTTTGCCGGTTCTTGGCGTCTGCTTCGAGGCGCTCGACGCGGGCGGTGAAGGCGGTCAGGACGGCGTCCAGCTGGGAGATCTTCCGGTCCTGGAAGGCCACCAGAGCTTCCAGGTCTGCGACGCGCTTCTCCAGTCGGTCGTGCTCGTTCATGAGCCAATCTTAGGCGCAGACGCGTCTGGGCTCTTTCGCCAGGGTGAGGAGCGCCGCACTCAGCTGCTCCCAGGTTTCAGCCCAAGCTCGCTCGGCGCGGGCACCGGCTAGCGGAGCTGCGTGACGAGGCGGGCGAAGTCGCGGCTGCCAAACACGAGCCGGGCGCTGGCTTCGATCAGCTCGTCCACCTCCTCTTCGGCGAGCCCGAAGGTGGTCTCTACGGCGAGCAGCCGGGCGCGCTCCTGCGGGTCGGGGAGGTCCTCGAGGTCGACGTTCACGACGTGCACGGCGGGGCCGCCGCCGCTCTGGCTGCGCTTACAGAGCTCGGCCAAGAGCTCCTCCTGGGCGTCGGTTCGGCGATCGATCGCTGCGCCGAGCCCGTAGGCCAAGACGTCTCCCGCTCCTGGGGCCTGGGGCGAGGCGCTCATGTCCTCGGGCGTTCGGTTGCGCGCGTTGACGACCACGAACACCAGGGTCTCGACCTCTCCGCTCTGGACCAGGTCATGGATCACGCCGCGCTGGAAGGACTCCAGCAGGTAGCCCAGGCCGAGGTTGTCGACGATGCCCCCGTCGATCAGGTGCACGTAGCGCTCGGGGTGGCCGTGGTCGCGCACGGCGACCGGGGTCAGGAGCACGGGGAAGGCCGCCGAGGCCGCCACGGCGCGCGCGAGCGGGAGGTCTGCCAGGCTGGAGCGGAGGCGGTCGAAGGTGTCCTGGGTGAACTCGAAGCGCGCGCCGAGGAGCATGTCGGTCGCGTTGAGCACGACGTAGGGCCGCCCACGGTTGCGCAGGTCCGAGTAGGTGCGCCCGCGGTAGATCGTCCGGTCGTAGAGCTCGGCGGCGAGGTCGCTGCGGTTGAACCATGGCGAGCAGATCCGCACCAGGTGGAAAGGGCAGAGCGCGGCGCGCCAGAACGTCTCCATGCCCAGGTCCCGCACGAGCACGCGCTCGCGGAAGTCGCGCAGGAAGGCGCTGGGCCCGAACGCGCCCAGGTAGGCGGCGGGGAACGCGCCGCCCGAGGCAGCCGAGACGATGTCCACCTCGTCGAGGAGCGTCTTCGTCCCGTCCGCGATCCTCGTCTCGGCGAGGGCCTGGACGACGCCGTAGGCCATGGCGCCGCCCCGCACGCCGCCGCCGGAGAAGCTCACGCACACCAGCACCGAGTTGGTGTTCGCTACCCCCGCGCTGAGGTTCTCGAAGCGATAGCCCATCGAGCGGGGGAGCGGCTGCGCCAGGGGCTCGTTCTCGGGGAAGCGCGCGCACGCGCTCAGGACCATGACCGGGAGCAGAGAGAGCAGCACTCGTAGGGACATGGGCGACGACTCTAGCCGCTCGGCGCAGGACGGACGACGCTGGCCGCCGTGGGAACGAGCTCGCGCTCGCGGAAGACTCCGCCCGAGAACGCGCGAAGGCAGCGGGCGCAGCGGATCGCGTGGGCTACGCCACGATTGCGAGGGGTAGACATAGCGCCGCATTCGAGCACTTCATGGGAGACGTCATGCCTGACCCGATCAGAGTTCGCCGCTCCGGATCCCGGGACGCTTCCGAACGGTGCGTAGTGCACGGCGGCCCGGACGCCCTGACCTCGAGCGAGTCGAGGCCACGGGGGACCCCAAGTCGAACCAGCTCCAACGGGCGAGATCGATCAGCGCCGGCCGCACCTCTGTTGGCGGGCGACGCTCAGCCGAGACGCCTGGTCCCCTACGCCGCCTCTTCGCTCTGCAGCCGGTAGAGCTTCCAGTAGAGCCCCCGCTGCTCGAGCAGCTCGTCGTGGCGGCCCCGCTCTGCCACTCGGCCCTTGTGCAGGACCACGATCTGGTCGGCCTGCTTGATCGTGCTCAGGCGGTGCGCGATCACGACCGCGGTGCGGTCGGCCAGCAGCGTCTCCAGCGCCTGCTGGATTCGCTCCTCGGTCTCGCCGTCGATGTTGGCGGTGGCCTCGTCGAGGATCAGGAGCTCGGGGTCGCTCGCCAGCGCTCGCGCGAAGCTCACGAGCTGGCGCTCGCCGGCGCTGAGGTCGTGGCCGCGCTCGCCGAGGAGCTGGTCGTAGCCCTCGGGCAGGTCCTTGGCGATCGAGTCGGCGCGGACGGCTTCGGCGGCGGCCTTGGCCTGCTCCTCTCGGCCGGGGCCGAGGGCGATGTTGTGGCCGAGGGTGTCGCTGAACAGGAAGGTCTGCTGGGGGACGTAGGCGATCCGGCGGCGGAGGTCCTGGAGGTTGAAGTCGCGCAGGTCGTGGCCGTCCCAGCGGACCGCGCCGCCGCTGGGGTCGTAGAAGCGGCCGAGCAGCTTCACGATCGTGGACTTGCCCGCGCCGGTGGCGCCGACCAGGGCCAGGGTCTGGCCGCGCTTGATCTCGAGGTCGACGCCGTGCAAGACCTCCTCGCCCGTGGCGTATTGGAAGCGCACGTTGTCGAGGTGCACCGCGCCGCTTAGCTCCGGGACCGGGGTGGGGTCTTGGGGCTGGGCGAGCTCCTCCTGGGTGTCGAGGAGGGTGAACACCTTCTCGGCGGCGGCCATGGCGGTCTGCAGGATCGTGTAGCGGCCCGAGAGGTTGTCGACCGGCGCGTAGAAGCGATCGACGTAGTCCACGAAGGCCACGATCAGGCCCAGCGAAGCGGTGATCCCGAACACCTTGGTCAGGGCGGCCCAGAAGAGCAGCGCCAGGCTGAGGACCTTGGCCAGCTGGACCGCCGCCGAGAGGCTGCTCGAGAGCGTCACGCCGCGCAGCTGCTCGCGCCACACGCCGTAGTTGCGCTCTTTGAACTCGCTCGCGCTGCGCTCCTCCCGCGTGAAGGCCTGCACGATCACCATCCCGATGATGCTCTCGTTCAGGTAGGTGTTCAGCGCCGTGTTGCGGTTGCGGATCGCGCGGTAGAGCTGGCGGATTCGGCCGCGCAGCCAGGCGATCGCGCCGATCAAGGGCAGGACCAGCGCGAAGGAGATCAGCGCCAGGCGCCAGTCCATATAGAGCATCACCGCCACGATCCCCAGCAGGAGCACCGTGTCGGCGATCACCGAGACCAGGCCCGACGAGATGAACTCGTTCAGGTTCGCGACGTCGCCCGTGAGGCGCGTCATGATCCGGCCCTGGGGCGTCTTGTCGAAGTAGCTCGGCGCCAGGGTCACGACCCGGCGGAAGAGCTTGGTCCGCACGTCCTTCATCACCCGCTGACCCACGAGCTGCATCACGATCGCCTGCACGTACTGCAGCAGCGCGTGGAACAGGATCAGCGCGAAGTAGACCCCCGCGTAGTAGGCCAGGGGGCTGACCTCGCCCGCCTTGATCGGGCCGTCGATCGCCTGCTTGAGCACGATCGGCTGGACGAGCTGCACGCCCGCCACCAGGGGGAACAGGATCAGGGCCGCGATCACGAGGCCGCGCTCGGGCAGGATCAGCTCCAGCAGCCGGCGCAGCAGGCCGCGCTCGAACTTGGCCTGGCCCTCGTAGTCGTGGCGACGCTTGGGGTCCCTGGGCTGGGCCGCGTCTCCGCCCTGGTTCTGCTCGGCCTGGCTCACGCGGACTCCAGGATCTCGCTCTGGAGACGCTGCCGCTCGTGCATGGCGAAGAAGCGCGAGTCGGGCTTGCTCAAGAGCTCGTCGGGCGCGCCGCGCTCGACCACACGGCCGCGGTCGACCACCAGCAGCTCGTCGGCGCCCAGCAGCGTCGCGGTCCGGTGCGCCGAGACCACGACCGTCGTGCCCGGGAGGCGCTCGCGCAGGTTGGCCAGGATCGCGACCGCCGTCTCGGCGTCGACCATCGAGAGCGCGTCGTCGAGGAGCAGCACCCGCGGCTTGATCAAGAGCGCGCGCGCGATCGCGAGGCGCTGGCGCTGGCCGCCCGAGAGGGTCACGCCGCGCTCGCCCACCAGCGTCTCGAGGCCGTCGTCGAGCTGGTCGAGGTCCTTCTCCAGCTCGGCCGCGCGCAGGGCCGCCGTGACCTCGGCCTCGCTGGCGTCGGGCTCGCCGAAGGCGATGTTCGCGCCCAGCGAGAGGCTGAACACCGTCCCGTCCTGCGGTACGTAGCCGATCCCGCGCCGCAGGTCGCCCAGGTCCCAGCGCTCGATCGGGACCCCGTCCATGCGCACGCTCTCGGCCGGGACCTCGAGGAAGCGCGGGATCGCGCGCAGGATCGTGGACTTGCCCGAGCCGATCGGGCCCGTCAGGCCGAGCACCCCGCCCGGGGGGACCGTGAAGCTGACGTCGTCCAGCGCCAGGCGGCGCGTCGAGCCCTCCGCGCCCGCCGGGTAGCGGTAGGTCAGCCCCTCGACCTCGAGCCGCCCCTCGAGCGCGCCGCTGGCCTTGGGCTCCTCGGGGTCGCGCACGGCCAGCGGCGCGAGCAGGAGCTCGTCGACCCGGTCCAGGGCCGCCAGGCCGCGCTGGAGCAGGCTCAGGATCCAGCCCAGGTAGATCGTGGGCCGAAGGACCATCGCGTTCAGGCTGAGGAAGAGCGCCAGGTCGCCGTAGGTCAGCGTGCCCTGCGCCACGGCCCGCCCGCCGGCCCACAGGATCGCGCAGGTGCCGAAGCCGGCCGCGAACACGGCCACGATCCCGATCCCGCCGCGGGTCAGGGCCTCCTTCATCGAGCGCTCGAGGTAGCGGTCGTTGGCGTCCTCGAAGCGGGCCGCCTGCTGCTCCTCCAGCGTGAAGGCCTTGACCACGTGCATGCCCTCGAGCGTCTCCTGGAGGTGCGTGGTCAGCTCGGCCATGGCCTCCTGGGCCTCGCGCGAGTAGCGCTTGACCCGCGTCGCGGCCCACATGGTCACCCCCGCCAGGAGCGGGTGCGGGATCAGCACCAGCCCCGTCAGCAAGGGGGAGACGCTCAGCATGGGCGGGAGCGCGATCGCGAACATGAAGAGCGCGTTGCAGCCCCAGAGCACCCCCGGCGCGCCGACCGCCTCGAGCATGCGCACGTCCGAGACGCCGCGGCTCATGATCTCGCCGGTCGGGAAGCGGCTGTAGAAGCTGGGGTCCGCCTCGAGCAGGCGCTGGTAGAGGCGCTCGCGCACGTCGCGCGCCACGTAGCGCCCGGCCCCCAGGATCACGACCCGCGAGGCGGTGCGGATCACGGCCAGCACCAGCGCGATCACCACCAGCGCGCCCACGAAGTGCCAGGGCGAGGTCAGCCAGCCCTCGACCGGTCGCCCGGCCTGCATGGCTGCGATCGCGTCGACCGAGCCCTTGACCAGCCAGGGGATCGTGAGGCTGAGCGCGTTGGTCGCCAGCAACAGGCTCAAGCCCGCCAGGTAGCGGTTCCGGTAGGGCGCGAGCAGCGCCCCGTAGCGACGGAGGGCGTTCATGAGCGCGGCGAGTATAGGCGCGCGCCGCGCTTCGTCGCCTTACGAGGTCAGGGATTAGCGCGCCGCAAAGGAGATGCAACTCCGGAGCACCCCGGGTCGTCTTCTCTGTTGGCGGTTGGTGGACCCGCGCGGGTCTTCGCCTGATCGAGTTCATGTCGCCGCAGGCGACGAGGCCCGCGCAGCGGGCCACCGAGAAACAGGGCGCGACCCGGGGGTTGGGGAATCTCCAGGTGGCATTGCTCCGACAGCTCACTCCCGGCCCCGAGCGGCTCGCGGAGCGAGGTGGCGTGCGCCCGCAGGGAGGCCACATGCAGATGTTCCGGACTCAGACTCCGTCCCGACGCTTCACGCTGATCGAAATGCTCGTCGTGATGACGATCGTCACGATCCTCAGCGCGCTGCTGATGGGCGGGATCCGCAGCGCGATCCTCAAGGCCGAGCTCGCGCGCGGGAACGCCCAGCTCCTCGCCATCGACGGGGCCTTGACCTCCTACTCGACCGAGCTGCGCGCCCTGCCGCGCCCCCAGCCCGGCACCACGCCCGAGGCCCTCCTCAGCGACAGCGGCCCCTGGCTCTACGCCGCCCTCATGAACCGCGAAGGCGCGGGCGGCGGGCCCTCGGCGCCCTACGTCAAGGGGAGCGACATCACGATCGGGGTGATCACCGCCCGCGCGGTGCTCGGCGCCGACACCATGGGCAAGGACGGCGAGACCGGCTGCCGCCCGCTCAGCCCTGACGAGCGCGCTCGCCTCAGCTTGTTCGAGTTCCAGTCCGGCCACGACCCCACCGACCCCGAGCCGCTGGTGTTCCTCGACCCCTGGGGCAACCCCTGGCACTGCCGGATCTGGAAGGGCGTCGACACCGCGCTCAAGCAGCAGCTCAAGGCCTCACCCCCGCAGCGGAGCGGCTTTCAGGCCCTGCCCGAGAGCGGCGGGCGCGAGCCGGTCGAGGGGCCGGTGCCCGACTTCCCCCACGACCCGGTCCGGGTCGATATCTGGAGCAACGGGCCCAACGGCGTGAACGAATACGGCGCCGGGGACGACCTCAGGAGCTGGTAGCCGGCGCGGGCGGCAGTTCCCTTCCGCCTATCACTTCGGCACCAGCTCTGAGGCCTTCGAATCTCCCGCGAGGTTCTTCTGCAGCGCCTCCAAGAGTTCCTTCTTGGCCGACTTCCCATGCCATACGAAGTCCAGTCGTTCGTCGCGAATGATCTTCGTCAACAACTCATAGGTCAGGCGCTCGGCAAACTTCTTGGCCACCACTCCGGCGACGCTCGCAATGATCTCGGCAACGACTTCGTTCTGAAGGGCGGCCCAGCTCGCACCTCGAACGGCTCCACCGACCGCCGACTTGGCTTGCTTCTCCGTTTGACGCGCCGCCAGCGCGATCAAGTGCCCGGTCAGGTGTGAGTAGTCGTCCTTCAGGTCTGCGCTCCCGTTCATGGGAACCGCAACCCGACCGCACGCACTCTCCCCAAATGGCTCCCCGAGGAAGCGCTCAATGGTCTCAGCGCGGAAGCATGTGTAAGAGCGAAGCGTCTTGGAGGTCCCTTCGCAGACCGCTCGCAGCTCAGCGCGCAACGTCGCGAGCTCTTGCTCGATCTCGCTTGTGCGCGAATCCGCCGCAGCCAAGCTGCGAACCAACTCGCGCGTCTGCGAACTGATGAAGACCTGGGTGTCAGTGACTACGGCCTTGTCCGCGGTCTCGAGGCTCTTCAAGGTCTGCTCGCGCTCCTTCGTCAGAGTTCCAAGTTCCTGTTCGAGCGTGGCGACCCTGCTGTTCACGCTCGCGATCTCGTTGAAGAAGAACGGGACCTCAGCCGCCTCGTCGCCGAGGAACTCGAAGAACACGGCGAACAGACGCCCTGCGAGCTGTGGTGAGATCTCAGCTTCGGTCAGGGTGCGCGACTTCACGAACGACTTCGCTGCGTCCTCCAGGTCCTCTGGTTCGAACTCCCAGCGGGTTCCGTTGCGATCGCGAAGTCGGTTCTCGTAGAGGTCTGTGTAGTAGATAAGCAAGGACTGAGCGCTAGTCCGCAGGCCGTCCTGCCAGTCCGAGTCCTCCTCATACTCTTCGCGAATCGCGCTAACGAGCTCCGGGGTCGCCTCAAGAGCGGTGGGGAGCGCCGCCAGCAGTTCCGTGGGCTCGTTGAGCCCCTCCAGGCGAGCGCGCATGGCGGCGAGCACCTGGGTGCGGACCAGCACCAGGAAGGGATGCACCTGCTCACGCACCGCGGCGAGGCGTGAGGGCGGCCTATTGGCCGCGGAATCCTCAGGGGAAGGATTGGCGCCAGCCAACGAAGCCCGCTCGAGCGCTTCCTCACAGAGAGACTTGCAGGCCGTCTCGTCACTCCCGACGACCTCGACGCCTGCGATCCCGAAGAACCCCGCAGGCAATCCCCCCAAACGCGGCACGCTCACACAACCCGACGAGCCAAGGCTTAGCGCGCACATCAGCCCCAAAATCAGTCCGTGCCTCATGCTAGTTTCCTACCGATCTCGGCTGACACTATCACACGACAGGAATCTCCGTGCTCGACTCCAGGCTGTGCGTCCTCCTGATTGCCGCCTCGCTCACAGGATGCTGCGCTCCGGCTCTGAAGAAGCCACTCAAGATCCAGGACTTCGAGCACTTGGTTCGAAACCTCCGGCAGGATCTCACCTGGCTGGACTTCGGCCCCAAATACGAGACTCGCGTCCCCTTGTCGCAGTGGGAACAAGGCAAGCCTACAGAGCCTCAGCTCGCCAACTGCAGGAAGGGACGAGACTACGCAGTTGAGCGCGGAGGGCACCTCGGCATGGTCGTCATTCACCGAGGAGAGATTGTGTTCGAGCACTATCAGCCCGGAACAGACGAAGAGGACGAACGCCAGTGGAGCAACACCCGCACGAGCCAGGTCTTCTCGGCAACCAAGAGCCTCGCTGGCGTCCTCGTGGGCGTCGCCCTCAAGAATCGGGACACCAAGCTCAAGAGTCTCGATCAGCCCGTCTACGAGCTCCTGCCTGGCCTGCTCGAAGGGCGCCAGGGAGAACAGTTGAGCAGGGCCAAGGCGCTCACCATTCGTCACCTGTTGAACATGAACTCAGGCCTGAAGCGCCCCAGCGTGAAGTATTTCACAACGATGCTCAGGTCCCCGGAGAAGCAGCGTCACTTCGACTACGTGAGGCACATGCTCGGCGCAAAGTTCGAGCATGATCCCGGAACTCATTGGCGCTACTTCTCCGGTCAGCTCGAGCTCTTGTCCGGCGCGCTGCGAGCAGCGTTCGGTCAGCGCGTAGAGGAATACGCCGAGGCGAAGCTCTTCAAAAAGCTCGGCATGCGCGTGTCCCGCCTCAGCGAGGACAGCGCAGGCAACGCGTTCTTCTTTGCTGGCATGTTTACCAGCGCACGCGACCTAGCCAAGCTTGGTCAATGTCTCGTCGAGGGTGAGCTGCTCCCGGAGAAGTGGTACGAGGAAGCGCTGAAGTCCCCTGGAGGCGAGGACAACAACCGCGGCTACGGGCTGACCCTGTGGCTAAACAAACCGCACACGATCGACTATTTCGGCAACCGGCACCCCGACGCAGAGGTCCCTTGGCCGAGTGCTCCTGAGGACGCCGCTGCCTTCTTCGGCTTCATGAACAACAACGTTTACGTGATTCCCAGCTTGCAGCTGGTCGTAGTCCGCACCTCAGACGGTGAGTCGCTTCCCCCGAGCAGGAAGTGGATTGATGACGAGTTCCTGCGCGCAGTCCTCGGCCCGGAGGGAGGGAAGACCGACTGGAAGTAGCCTAGCCCCGACCGTGCGGAGGGTCGTGGACTCCCGCCTGGCTTGGACACGCTTTGCTACGTTGCCCTCAGGAGGTGGGATCGTGAGCGAGGAGAGCGAGGGCCTGAGCAAGGAGCTCCTGCTGGCCGAGGCCGAGGTGCTCGTCGAGCTGCGCGACGTCGTCCACTCTCAGGGCGACCGCGTGCGGGGCACCCTGACCGTGATCCCCCACGACCGCGGGCGCGACGGCGAGGTGCTGCCCCTCGCGATCGAACTGCGCGAGGTGTGGGGGCGCAACGAGAACGACGACGAGGCGGGCTCGCTCACGACGCGCACCAAGTCGGCGGTCCGCGACAGCCTCGAGCTGAGCGAGCCCGGCGAGCGGCGCGGCGTCGTGCGCCGACGCGGCAACGCGGTCCAGCTCTTCCCCGCCACGGCCTACCCCTTCGCGCTCCAGCTGCCGACCAACTGCCGGCTGAGCGGGCGCGGCCAGGGCTGGCAGATCGTGATCCGCCAGCTCGAGAGCCAGGGCATGCCCGACCGCTGCCGCTTCGAGCTCCCCGTCGAGCCCGCCGAGGAGTTCAGCGCGCTCCTGACCGCGCTGACCCAGGGCCTGCGCTTCAAGGAGGACGCGAGCGAGCGGCGCTGGGACCCGGTCGAGCGCTCGACGGGCTTCACGCTCCTCCCGCCCCAGGCCCTGCGCGAGCAGCTCGAGGCCCTCGAGCTGACCCTGATCCAGACCCAGGACGGGCTCAAGGGCACCATGACCTGGGACCGCCAGGAGCAGTCGGTCGCCGACTACTTCAAGGCCCTGGTCGGCAAGGACCGGGTCCGGCGCGAGCTGCGCCTGCGCCGCGACGAGCTGGTCCGCGAGGGCGAGGTCGCCGTGGAGGCGCTCCTGCCCAAGCTGGCCCAGGAGCTCGAGGCCGCGCTCGGGAGCTAGGGATATGTAGGGGAGGGGTTCACCCGGGTTCACCCCCTCCCGCCGGGAGGGGGTGAACCCCGGGTGAACCCCTCCCCTACGGCCGGTGCTAGCCGAGCTTCTGCTCGCTGAGCCTCTTGGTCAGGTAGAGCTCGGCGGCGCGGTAGCTGCTCCGCACCAGGGGCCCCGAGGCCACGTATTCGAAGCCGTGGCTGCGGGCCTGCTCCCCGAGAGCCTCGAAGCGCTCGGGGGTGACGAACTCCGCCACCTCGAGGTGCTTCCTGCTCGGGCGCAGGTATTGGCCCAGGGTCAGCACGTCGCAGCCCACGCCGCGCAGGTCGCGGAAGGTCTGCGCGAGCTGCTCGTCGGTCTCGCCCAGGCCGAGCATCAGCGAGGTCTTGGTCAGGCGCTCGGGGGCCAGCTCCTTGGCGAGGCGCAGGACCTCCAGGCTCTGGGCGTAGCCGCAGCGCGGGTCGCGCACGCTCGGGGTCAGGGCCTCGACCGTCTCGACGTTGTGGGCGAACACGGCGGGGCGCGCCTCGAGCACGCGCGCGATCGAGTCGCGCGAGCCCTTGAAGTCGCTGACCAGGGTCTCGACCAGGAGCTCCGGCTGGCGGCGGGCCAGCTCCTCGACCGCGCGGGCCACGTGGTCCGCGCCGCCGTCGGGGATGTCGTCGCGGTCGACCATGGTCAGGACCACGTAGCGCAGCCCCAGCTCGCTGATCATCTCGGCCAGGTGGGCCGGCTCGTCGGGGTCGGGCGGGGGCGGCGTCTTCATCGTCCGCACCGCGCAGAAGCGGCAGCCGCGGGTGCAGATCTCGCCCAGGAGCATCACCGTCGCGGTCCCGTCGGCCCAGCACTCGTGGACGTTGGGGCAGCGGGCCTCCTCGCAGACGGTGGCCAGCTTCTTGTCGCGCAGGAGCCCCTTGAGGCGCGCGTACTCGCCGCCGCCCGGGGGCCGGGTGCGGATCCAAGAGGGCAGGCGGCGCTTGGAAGGCTTGCCGCGCTGCAGCTGAACCAGGCGGGGTTCGCTCACGTCTGGATTGTGCCACGCGGCGGCGCCATTCCGAGCCTGAGAGCAGGGGCTCGTGATAACCTCTGGCCCTTGCCGACGAGGAAGATATGCAGCCCGAAGAGCTGATTCGCCAAGCCACGAGCGAGTACTCGCTCGACGACGTGCGCAACGACACCGTCGAGACCGTCTCGGTCCTCGCGGTCGAGGAGCTCGCCTCCCTGATCGAGAAGGCCGTGGCCGAGCGCACGGCCGACCTGCGCCGGGAGCTCGAGGCCGCGCGCCAGCAGCTGAGCAGCTTCGCCGGCGACGGGCTCGAGGCCGAGGCCGCCGAGGCGGCGCTCGAGGCCGAGGCCCGCGCGCTCGAGGCCAAGGCCGAGGCCGAGCAGCGCGCCGCCCAGGCCGAGAGCCGGGCGCGTCAGCTCGAGGACGAGCTCGCGATCGCCAAGGAGGAGGCCGGCGGCGCCGACCCCGAGGTCGAGCAGAAGCTCAAGGACCTCGAGGCCGACAAGGCGCAGCTCGAGCAGGACCTCGCGGCGGCCAAGGCGGCCGCGGCCGACACCGCCAAGCTCGACGAGCTCACGGGCGAGAACGAGAAGCTCCAGGCGCAGGTCAAGGACCTGGAGGACCAGCTCAAGCTGGCCAAGGAGGCGGCCGAGCAGGTCGAGGAGATCGAGGAGGCCGCCGAGCCGGTCACCGACTCCGACCTGCGCCACGCCCGCCGCCTGGCGGAGGCCTTCCTCGAGGAGGTCTTCATGGACGACGAGGAGAAGTCGAACAAGGCGATCGCCGACGACAAGGTCGAGCAGGTCCTCGAGAAGGAGCTCGGCGCGGCCTACAAGCAGTACGTCAAGCGCGTCAAGCCGGCCGTGCGGGCCGAGGGCTCGGCCTGGGAAGAGACCCTGGCCGCGATGAAGAAGCGCAGCTGGTAGACCCCAGCTCGTGAACTCGCTCCTCCTCCTGGCCGCGCCCTGGGTTCACGACGTGAACCCCTACGTCATCAAGCTCTGGGAGGGGGGACCGATCCGTTGGTACGGAATGGTCTACCTGTTCGGGTTCACGATCGCCTACTTCCTGATGCTGCGCGCGACCCGCAAGGGCGTCAGCTCGCTGCGGGACTACGAGGTCGCCGACTTCGTGACCACGCTCGCGATCATGGTCGTCGTCGGCTCGCGCGTCGGCTACGCGCTCTTCTATAAGCCCTCGTTGCTCGGCTTCAGCAGCGAGCCCCCCTTCTGGCAAATGCTCGCCTTCCACAAGGGCGGCATGTCCGCCCACGGCGGCGTGCTCGGGCTCTTGATCGGGACGATCTACATCTCGCGGAAGTACAAGCACCGCTGGATGCACCTCGCCGACCTGTGCGCCTTCGCCGGCGCGATCGGGCTCTTCTTCGGCCGGCTGACGAACTTCATCAACGGCGAGCTCTACGGGCGCGTCGTCAAGGAGGGCGAGGTCTTCGCCGCGACCGGGATCAAGTTCCCCGGCGAAATGCGCGAGTGGACCTCGCAGCAGGTGACCCTGCTCGCGACCAAGCTCCAGCCGATCGGGCTGCCCGAAGGCAGCCACCCCGTCGAGTGGGCGATAGCCCAGATCCAGGCCAAGAACGCGGCGGTCACCGAGGCCGTGGCCCCGCTCCTGACCGTGCGTTATCCCAGCCAGCTGCTGCAGGCCATGCTCGAGGGGCTGACCGCCTGGCTGCTGGTCGCGATCTTCTGGCGCAAGCCGCGCAAGCCGGGCTACGCCTGCGCGATCTGGCTGGCGGGCTACGGCGTGGCCCGCTTCATCGCCGAGTTCTGGCGCCAGCCCGACGCGCACATCGCCGACCAGGAGTTCGCCGCGACCGGCTTCTCGCGCGGCCAATACCTCTGCTTCGTCATGATCCTCTGCGGGATCGTGCTCGCCGCCTTCGCTCGCAAGACCGACGCCCCGCGCATGGGCGGCTGGCTCGGCTCGACCGACGAGGACCAGAAGGCCTGGGACGAGAGCGACGGCGCAGGCGAGCGCTTCTGCGGCGCGCCCCCGGACCCCGAGCAGGAGGCCGCCGGCAAGGACGAGGCCTCGACCCCGGCTGAAGCCGAGCCCGAGGCCAAGGACGAGCCCGAGGCCAAGGGCGAGGGCGGCGACGCGCCGGCCTGAGGGCCTCGTTGAAGGTGAAGCGGGGACTCCGCCGCCATGGGGGAGGAATCAATCGGGAATCGGTTTAGGGAACGCGACGGAGCCCCCGCCTCTTGGGTCTAGAGGAGCAAGCCGCCGCTGACCTGCAGGACCTGGCCGGTGATCCAGCGCGCGTCCTCGCTCGCGAGGAAGGTGATCGCGGGCGCGATTTCGGCGGGCTCGCCCAGGCGCCCCAGCGGGGTCTGGGCGACGAACTGCTGCACGAAGTCGTCGTTCTCGCGAATCTCGGCGCTCATGGGCGTCACGGTCAGCCCCGGCGCGACGGCGTTGACGCGCACTCCCTGCGAGCCGAGCTCGACGGCGAGGTTGCGGGTCAGCTGATCCACGGCGGCCTTGCTCGTCCCGTAGGTGCTGTAGCCCGGGACCGCCGCGCGCGAGACGACCGAGGACAGGTTGATCACCGAGCCCTTGCGCTGAACAAGCTCGGGCAGGGCCGCTCGGGTCAGGGTCAAGACGCCGGTCACGTTCAGCTCGAGCAGGCCGCGGATCTCCTCGTCGCTCGTCTCGGCCAGGGGCTTGGAGAAGTGGCCCGCGGCGTTGTTGACCAGCACGTCGAGGCGACCGAAGCGCTCGACCACGAAGGACACGATCCGCTCGGCCTCGCCGCTCTTGCTCACGTCGGCGCTCAGGTAGGCCGCGCGCTCGGGGTGCGCCTTGGCGAAGGCCTCGAGCGGCTCGGTCCGCCGACCCGTGACGACGACCCGCGCGCCGAGCTCGAGGAAGCGCTCGGCCGCGGCGAGCCCGATCCCGGTCCCGCCGCCGGTGACCAGGGCCACGCGGTCGTCGAAACGGCTGTTCTGCAATTCACTCATGGATCACCTGTGTTCTTACGTTGCTTTGGGGCGCCTGGTTGCGCACGGCGGAAGTTTCAGAACCAGCGTTCTGCATGTGCAAGGCAGAGACACAGCTCAGCGAGCCAAGTCGCACGAAGTCAACGACTAAGGGGGAGGAGGTTCTGGGAGCTGATAGCTACTTCTCGATCGCGAACAGGCGCAGGCCGATCGTGGGCTGCGACTCCTTACCGCTCAGGACGAGAGTCCGGGCGGCGGCCCCCGACTTGGAGCGGGTCGACTTGCTGCTCCCTCCACACACCACGATCTTGCCGTCGCGGCGGGTGGTGGTCAGCTCGGCGACGTTGCCGACCACGTCGAAGAGCCCCAGGTCGTTCTTGTCCTCGCGGAAGGAGCCGACCGGGCGGGGCCCGACGTCCGCGACCGCCGAGTAGCCCGAGCGCCAGTCCTCGAAGGCGTCGCCCCAGGGGAAGGCCTGGCCCGAGCTTCCCCGCGCGGCGCGGTTCCACATGGCCTCGTCGGGCACCACGAAGCTCACGTGGCGCAGCTCGCTGTTCAGCCAGCGGACGTAGGACTTGGCCTCGCGGAGGCTGATCGTGCGCACGGGCTGGCGCCCGTCGCTGGGCCAGTCGGCGGGGCGCGTCTTGCCCTTGGCGCGCAGGTATCGCTGCCACTCCTCGCAGGTCAGCTCGTGGCGGGCCACGTAGAAGCGCTCGGGCAGCTTGCTCTTCGCCTCGTTGCGCACCAGCACCGGGTATTCGCCGCTGGGCAGCTTGAGCTCGTTCCACACCGCGACCCGCTTCTGCCAGCGCGAGACCTCGTCGTCGACGAACTCGCGGTCCGGTCCCTTGACCTCCCCGCGCCGGTAGGCCGACATGTATTGGAGGTCCTGCGCCGCGTTGAGCTGCTTGAGCGCGACCTGCCGGTCCTCCTGCTTCAGCTCCGCCAGGGCCTTGCGGTACTCGAGCAGCTGCGCGTCGAAGAGGCGCAGCTGCTTGCTCTTGCTCTGCTCGCGCTTGGCCTTGAGGTGGTTCTCGAGCCGCTCGGCCTCGGCGACGTCCTGGTTGAGCCGCGCGCTGAGCTTGGTCCGCAGCCCGACGTCGACCAGCTTCGCCAGCGGCTCCGTGAGGCTCGTCAGCTTGACCCGCGCCCGCGCCGCGTCGGCGGGGTCGCCGCCGTCGTCCTTGCCGAGGCTGACGAGCGTCTCGCGCGCGCTCTGCCACCCGGCCAGCAGGGTGCTCAAGGCCTCGACCGCGGCGCGCCGCTGCTTGATCGCCGCTTCGCCCTGCTGCGCCGGGCTGAGGCCGGCCAGCGCGGTCTTGGCCTGCTCCAGGTCGAGGTCGAGCAGGGCGGCCTCGCTCTTGGCGAGCGCCTCGCCGAGGGCGGCCTCCACCTTGGCCGCGGCCGCCTGCTTGGCGGCCGCCGCGCGCTCCTGCTCGAGCGCGGACTTGCGCGGGCCGAGCGGGTGAGCCGCGATCGCTTCGTCGAAGCGCTGCAGCGCCTCGGCCCAGCGCTTGGCCGCCGCCGCGACCTGCGCGCGCTCGGCCAGGCGCTCGGCCCGCAGCTGCTCGCGCAGCTTCGCCAGGCGCGCGTCGCCCGCCGGCAGGCCCTCGGCGGCGAGCTTCAGCTTGGCCTCCGCCTGGTCGAGCTTGCCCTCTTGCAGGAGGTGCCGGGCCGCGAGGAGCTCGTTCTCTCCCGCGGGCGTCGCGACGGGCTGGCTCGCCTCGGGGCTGGGGCTGCGCGAGGGCGACGCGCTCGGCGAAGGCTCAGGGCTCTTGCTCGGCGTCGGGGTCGCGGGGGGCTTGCCCTCCAGCCGCGCCGCGAGGCCAGCGATCTTCTTGGCCAGCTCGGGGTCGTCGCGCTGATCGCGCGCGGCCCGGTAGAGCTCCAGCGCTCGCTCCGCCGCCTCCTTGCCCGCCTTGCCCGCGTTGAACTCGCCGATCAGCTCGTCGGCGCGCTCGAGCGAGCGCATCCGATCGAGCTCGCCCTCGGCCTGAGCCAGCAGCTCCTTGGCCCCCTCGTCCTCCTTGGCGAGCGGCCGCAGCGCCTCGGCGGCTTCGCGCCACTTCCCCTGCTCGAGCAGGGTCTTGGCCGCCGCCAGGTCGGGCGCCTTGCTCGGGCTCGAGGAGCTCGCCAAGAGCGCCACGGTCGTCGAGATCGTGATCACGAGCAGCAGGAAGCCCACCAGCGCGAGCACGATCAGCGGCGAGCGCGAGGAGGACCCGCCCCCCGGGGTCGGGAGCGGCTCGCTCGCCAGGGGCGCGTGGGTCTCCATGGTGCGCATCAGCGGCGCCGCGCGCCCGCTCCGCGCGGAGCTGGCGGCCTGGATCGCGGAGGCAGAGGAGGCCGCGGCGGGCATGGGCGCGGGAGCCGCCGAGGAGCCGCGCCAGTCGGTGGCGACCGCTGATATCTGCGCCGAAGCGCTCGCGGCGAGGGCCTCTCCGCTGCAGCGCATGTCGAGGTCGCGCAGGACCTCGCCCGCGTTGGCGTAGCGATCCTCAGGCCGCTTCTCGAGCAGCTTGAGCGTCACCTCGTCGAGGATCTGGGGCAGCATCAGGTCCGGGCGGACCGAGCTCGGGGCCGGGGCGGGCTCGACGATGTGCTTGCCCAGGAAGCCCATCGGAGTGTCCGAGCGGAAGGGCAGCTGGCCGGTCAGCATCTCGAACAGGATCACGCCCAGGGAGTAGAGGTCGCTCCGGTAGTCGACCGGCTCGCCCGAGGCCTGCTCGGGGCTCATGTATTGCGGCGTCCCGGTGACGATCCCCTCCTGGGTCCGGTAGAGGCCGCCGATGTCGCTCCCGGTCCCCGAGGCGTCCTCGAAGGCGATCTTGGCGATCCCGAAGTCCATCACCTTGACCAGGTCGTCGCCGTGCTTGTCCTTGACGACCATCACGTTGCCGCTCTTGAGGTCGCGGTGAACGATGTTCTGTTTGTGCGCCTCGCCGACCGCGCCGAGCATTTGGCGGAAGAACTCGAGCGAGCGCTGGACGCCGAGGTCGCCCTGACGCTGGAGGATCTCCTCGAGCGTGTCCCCGTCGGCGAACTCCATCGCCATGTAGAAGATCCCGCCCTCGCCCTCGCCCGCGTCGTAGATCTGGATCACGTTGCGGTGGTGGAAGCGCGAGGCCGCGCGGATCTCGCGGCGGAACTGCTCGAGCGACTGCTTGGAGGAGACCAGGTCGGGGTTGAGGACCTTGAGCGCGACGATCTTCTCCATCAGGCAGTGCTCTGCCCGATAGACCGTGCCCATGCCGCCCTCGCCGACCTTCTCCTGCACGAGGTAGCGGCTGGCGACCACCGTCCCGATCAGGCCCCCCTCTTCGCCCGGGGGCGGCGGGAGCTCGGCGCGCGCTGGCGCCCGCGCGGGGGCGGGCTCGGCCGGGAGCCGGCGCGACTCCATGATCATGGTCCGCTTGCGCGGCGGCGCGGCGGGCTCGTCGTCGGGGATCTGCGCGACGGGGCGCAGCGGCACCGTGCGCGCGCGCGGTCGATCGAGCAGGCCCTGGGGTCCGACCGCCTGCTTCATGGCCGAGCTGTCGAGGTCCTCGGGTGTCTCGAGCCCGCCGAGGTCTTCGTCGGGCGCCGAGTCGGTCATGGCGCCGTCGAGGCCGGCCTCCTCGAGGCGCGCGGTGTCCTCGGCGAGGCGCACGAGCTGCTCGTCGACGACCTGCTCGACCTGCTCGTCGCTCAAGAAGCCCGCTTCGACGAGGAGCGCCGCGAGGCGGACCTTGTAGTGGCGCTGCTTCTGGACGTTGAAGGCCCGCCGCAGGTTGCGCGCGTCGACGAGGCGTCGATCGAGCAGGATCTTGGCGAAGATCTTCTCGGCGCGCATGAACTGCAGCAGCGCCTGGACGCGCTGCGCCTTGCGGGCCTGGTCCGGCGTCAGATAACCCCGCTCGACCATCACCTCGTCGAGGGTCCGGCCGCGCAGGTGGCGCATGCACTCGACCACCTGCGCAGAGGTCACGAGGCCGTTCTTGACGACCACCCGGCCGAAGAGGATCTCGGAGTAGGAGGCCACGGCCCTCCCTGCGGCCCGCGTCTTTGCGCCAGATCTGCGCTGCTCCCCGTTGCCCTATTTCCTTGCAGGGCAAGAGGATCGAACGAGAAATCATAGCCAGGCGTTCATAGCTGCGCAACCGAGCTAGCCGGCCCTGGAGCGGCCGAGCGGGGGCTCGTCCGCTCGCGCGCCGGAGGCGCGGGAGGACTCGCGCCTCAGCGCGTCCAAGGGACCGGGCGAGCGCTCGAGCCTGCTCGTCGAGTTCTTGCAGAGGCGGATGAGCCCCTCTATGATCGCGCAGCTTCTAACCCCCGTGGTGGCATGAGCCTAAGTCCCAGGTGCGAGCGCTCGGCTAGCACCCCGCTCCCCGTTCGGGAGCGTGGCCGGGAGAGGACACCCTCATGCCTCGCCTGATCATGATCGAGGGCCCGCGCAGCGGGGACAGCTACTCGCTGATCGGCGACAACTTCCTCGGCTATCGCAACGGGATGTTGAGCTTCTCCCACCAGCAAGAGGTGGGAGACCTCTGCTGCTCGATCCACGGCGGCGGGACGCGCTTCGAGCTCCGCAACCACGGGCCCCCCAACCGGGTCCTGGTCAACGGCGAGGGGATCAAGCAGTCGTGGCTGGCCCACGGTGACCTGATCTACATCGACAACTCCCTGATGATCTTCGACTGCGACGACGCGCAGCAGTCCGAGACCAGCGGGATCACCGCCGGCTTCGGCACTCCCCCTCCGGGCGCCGGCCAGAGCGCCTTCGGCGGCGGCTTCGGCGGCCAGGCCTTCGCCGGCCAGGGCGGCCAGAGCGGCTCCTTCCGCACCGGGACCGACTCCTACCGCCTGGGCGCGATCCAGCCCGGCGAGGCCTCGGACATGATGCTCGGGACGGTCTCGATCCGCCGCGAGGACGTCGAGAAGGAGAACATCGACCACCGCCAGAAGGCCTACGAGAACCACGACGCGGTCCTCAAGGCCATGCGCGACCAGCGCCGGATCGAGGTCCTCTACAAGGTCTCGGCCAAGATCTCGACGATCCTCGACCTGCAGCAGCTCCTCGACGAGCTCCTGGCGCTGATCTTCGAGGAGCTCCCCGCCGACCGCGGGTCGATCCTGCTCTTCGACCAGGCCAACCGGCGCCTGCGCACCATGGCCTCGCGCGCCCGCGGCCAGCGCCCGGACGCCAAGGTCAAGGTGCGGATCTCCAAGACGATCGTGAAGGAGGTCCTGCGGAGCAAGGAGTCGCTGCTCACCACCGACGCCCAGAAGGACGACCGGATCGACCTCGGCCGCTCGATCGTGGACGAGAACATTCGCTCGGCGCTCTGCGTCCCGCTCGTGCGGCAGGAGCGGATCCTCGGGATCGTGTTCCTCGACACGCACGACTCGGCGCGCCAGTTCAACCGCGACGACCTCGACCTGCTGACCGCGATCGCGATGCAGGCCGGCGTGGCGCTCGAGAACGCGCGCTTGATCAAGGAGATGGGCGACCGCGAGCGGATCAAGCACGAGCTCAACCTCGCGACCATGATCCAGAAGCAGCTCCTGCCCAAGAAGCTGCCCCGCAGCAACCTGATCGAGGTCTACGGGAAGATGATCCCCGCCAAGGAAATGAGCGGCGATTACTTCGACTTCATGGACCACGACGGGGACGGCAACTTCCACATCTGCATCGGCGACGTGAGCGGCAAGGGCCTGCCCGCGGGCCTCGTGATGATCATGGCCCGCTGCTACCTGCGCCCCCTCAGCCGCGTGACCACCTCGCCGCGGCAGATCCTGGCCGAGGCCAACCGCATGCTCCACGCGGACACCCGCAAGGACATGTTCATGAGCTGCCTCGTGATGCACTGGAGCGACCAGACCGGCCGCTTCGTGTGGTCGGGCGCGGGCCACGAGCACCTGATCGTTTACCGGGCGCGCACCCGCCGCACCGAGTCGATCAAGGCCGGCGGCTGCGTGCTCGCCGCGGTCCGAGACGCGGACCGGCTCTTCGTGGACAACGAGCTCTACCTCGAGCCCGGCGACGCGGTCGTGCTCTACACCGACGGCGTCACCGAGGCCAAGAACCCGACCGGCCAGTTCTTCGCGCAGGAGAGCCTGCAGCCGGTCCAGCGCCTGGTCGAGCTCTACGGCCACCTCTCGGCCAAGGACCTGCTCGAGGCCGTGCTCTGGGAGCTCAAGCAGTTCATCAACGGCGCCGAGCAGGCCGACGACATCACGGTCGTCACGATCAAGCGCCGCCCCTAGCGGTGACCCCTCCTCAGCTGCGGAAGCTCTCGCCGCGCGCCGCGCTGCTGATCGCCTGCGCGCTGCTCGCCGGCGGCTGCGCGACCCCTGCGCCGAGCGCTCCCCCGCCGCCGCCGCGCCTCGAGCTCCCCCTCGACGCGAGCGACCACCGCGCCGACCTCTGGCTCCGCCGCGCCAGCCCGACCTACGCGCGCATGGTGCGCGAGATCCGCGCCCGCCCCGAGGTCAGCGACCTGCTCTTCCGCGCCCCGAGCGAGGTCCCCCAGGCCGCCGCCGTGTTCCGCGCCGGCAACCTCGAGATCCAGGTCAACCCCGAGATCCGGGGAGCGCGCCGCCTGACCCTGATCGCGTTCGAGGTCGCCAACGCCTATCGCCAGCGCGAGCACGACGCGATCGACCGCGCCGTCGACCAGGGCGTGATCACGACCGCCGCCGAGTTCGGCCTCGCCCACGAGCTCTACGAATACGAAGCCCTCCGCCTGCACCGCCAGGTGCTGCTCGAGGTCGAAGAGCGCGTCCAGCGCCCGCTGCCCGCCCCGATGTTCATGACCACGCCCCCGCCGCCCTCGGCCAAGGCCAGCCAGCTGCCCGACCTGCTCCGCTACCTCGAGCACCAGCGGGCCACGGGACACACGGCGCACTACGAGCGCTGGTTCGAGCGGCGGAGGAAGGCTCGGGTGGAGGCGAGGGGCGGGAGCGGGAGCGAGTAGGTAGGTCGGCGAGGGGTGGTTGGCGTAGCGAGACCGTCCTGACACCGATTCAATTTGAATAGGGAATAAGGAATGGTGGTCGCGGACCTCGAGGAGCGCCACGACTCAGGGTCGTGTGCTCGACCCCGACGCGCCGGAGCACGAACAGGCGCGGAGCGCAGCGCTTGGTGCGTGAGCCAAGACAGACGCAATCTCCAGGCGCCCCCACCGACCCTCAGAGCAAAAGCGTAAGGGGCTGGTGCGCAACTCATCTCAAGGCGTGGTAGCTCACACCTCCCGCAGCACCAGCCCCTGGTGCTTTTGCGGGCCCCAGATGGGGGGCTTGGGGGGTGCGCAGCCCCCCCCAACACAAAGGGCCTGGAAGCTCTCGCTTCCAGGCCCTTCGAGTGTCAGGCGCGAGCCCGGGTCCGCCCGGTGCCCACCTGAAGACTGCAACGGTGTAGAGGGGAGTGGCCGCCCGAGCGTCGCCGCCCGTCGCCGATCGAGCTGAGTCCCCTCGAGGACCCTGACCTTCGCCACTCGACCTTCGCTCGCCGGACCTCACCAACCGAATGGCTCCAGCCCGACTCTGCGCCCGCCCTCTCTGGGGTTGACCGTTCCTGCGTGGTGTTGTTTGCGCGCAGGGTAGCGTCTGGTGCGAACCTTCGACGCGTCGCCTCGGCCCCCGCTGGGCCTCAGCCTTTCCCCTGCTCGCCGGTCCCCTACGTCCAAAGACCTAGGTTCATCCCACCGTGGAGCAGCGCCCCTTCAGAGTCGTGTTCCTCCTCTCACCGCCCGGCTTGGTTCGCCGGGTTCGCCTTCTTGGGTTTCGACGCCCTTCAACGGCATCCGCCCGCGAGCTCCGTTCGTTGGACAGGTCGTTCGCGACCCGCCCCGGCTCCGCTCTCGCGCTTTCTCAGCGCCTCAGCGGCTTGTGCAAGCGTGCGTTCCACGGCCTTGTTTCGTGCCGCAACCGTTCCTGGACTGCGTTCCCTCGAGCCTTCCCCTCCCAGAGGTCGCTTACCCCTCTCGGGGCAGCCTGTGCCACCTTGTGGTTATCCACCTGCGTGCAAGACGCGCCCACCACGACCTTGTCACCGACGGTTTCCACCAACTCGCCCGCCCCTGGTGCTGACCCTCCAACCGGCTCGCCGAAGCGCTCCGATCTTGCTGCCAACGCCGCCTTCCGGGACGCGTTCGCCAGTTTTCCCCGCCGACTATGAGCTCCCATTCCTGAGCCGCTCTGACCTGCGCTTTCACGCTGGCCGTCCCGACCCGCTCCCGTTCACTCTGGGTCACGGCGCGACGTTGATCGCCCGTTCCGCCGGCTTCATCCGCTTCGCGGCTTTGATCCCTCTGCGAGTCCGTTCCGCACGACCAGGTCGCCCTGGCCGCGTCGGCCGCTGCTCGATTCGTGTCCCCTTCAGAGACCGACTCAACACGGCTCGGAGTCCTCGAACCCCCGCGCCCGCTCTGCGCGCCGCCTCCCGCCCTGCAAGCAGAGCGCTCGGTGACCCGTGATCTCGAACCCGGGCAGGCCCACCGTCTCCCCTGAATGGCGCCCGAGAGCGCACCCAAAGAGACCTTGGCAGAGCCCACGGCCGACTGGACCGTCGCTCACGCGACCAACCCAGCGACCAGGTGCCGCCGCCCACTGGAAGGAGCGAACGACGACTCGGCAGTGATCCGACCCCTTCGGGCCGGGCCGCGCCACCTCTCGGCAGCGCCTCCTTCTCTCCTGGCCTTCAGCTCCGTGAGTTTCCTGACGCGCTCTCACTAGCAAGCTAGCAGCGCCGACCCTTCGGCCGACTCGCGCGACGCTCTCCCGCGTCGCCTGACCTACAGAGCTTCGAAGTCCGTCCTGAGCGACGCTCCTCGAACGTCCGACCGCGTTTTCCCTGCCGCAGCAGGGCCCGTGGGTCGATCGCCCCCGCGCCAGCGCGAACGCCAGCGACGGTGCCGCCCCCGCGAACGGGAACGACGAGAGCAACGTCTGCCTCTCGTGAGGTTTCTTGCCTTCTACGCGACCTCGCGACCGACCCGCAGTTGCCCGCGCGCCGAGAGCTCTTCGAAGCCCCTGGGAACCCGACCTGCCCGCAAGCGAGCTGGCCTTCGCCCCGCGACACCTCCACGCCCGTCTCCGAGCGTTTCAACGTCCCTTCGGGACCTCGCCTCCTTCACTCCAGCTTCCGAAGAAGTTGGATCCGCGTCGCCGTCGTTCTCGGCTGGTTGGTGCGGGAACCGTTCCCGCGTCTGACGGGACTCAGAATACGGATCGCGACCCCCGACCGCGAGCGCTTCTCCGCGGGGCCGCTCCCCGAGCGGTGTGGAAGACGACGCTGTCGATGTCCACAGGCGACGCAGGTCGAGTGACCTCGGTGACCCGTCGGTGGAGCGCTTGGGGAGAACCTCTCGATCCACCTTGAAGACATTTTTTCTGAATCTTGCTTGTGGGACCTCAGCGGCCGCGAGCCCAGGCCGGGCGCTGAACGAGCGGGCTCCTGGGCCACACACCTCAACCCCATGAGAGCGTTGAGCTTGAGCCCTCGCTCCCCCCCCGGGCCGAGGCGGCCTCGCGACGCATCCACTAGGTGCCCTAGGGCATAGGTCAGGCCGTCCCGGGAGGCTGCTCAGGCTAAGCCGCTGTTCAGAATCGACTTAGCGCCAAGGTCCCCGCGGGACTCAGCGCTCGCGAGGGTGGCGTCCCGAGGTCACGGGCTGCGCAACCAGCGTGGGCGCCTCCTCGAGCTCCCAAGTCCTCGCGCGCGCCCCCCCGATCAGCCCCGCCAGCCAGCACCAGCCGCCCGTCCAGATCAGCACGTGCATGACCTCGTGCGCCTCGATCAGGCCCGGCATGGGGTTGGGATGCTCGAAGGCGTCGATCAGCCCGCCGATCGTGGCCAGCGAGCCGCCCAGGAGCAGCCAGCCAGGCCAGCCGGTCGGTCCGTGGCGACGAGCCGCCTCCAGCCAGAGCGGGAAGCCCGCCCAGCCCATGCCCACGTAGAGCACGGGGCTGATCCAGGGCGCCAGCTCGGTCAGGGAGATCATCTCCATGCCCGCCCCCGCGCAGGCCAGCGCCCACAGGCAGAGCAGGTAGCGTGGACGCCAGGGACCGAAGGTCGTCATGCAGGAGGTCGCGGCGCCGGCGAGGCTGATCCAGATCGTGGCGTGGTCGAGGTGCCAGAAGAGCTCGCGCCCCGCTCCAGGGCCCTGGGCGTGATAGAGGGTGCTGCACACCAGCTGGATCCCGCAGGTCAGCGCGTAGACGAGGGGCCCGTAGCGCAGCCGCCCCTGGGGGAGCGGGCCGCGCAGCAGCATCCAGATCCCCACCAGCATTCCCACCCCCGCCAACGCGTGGGTGAGAGCGGAGACAGGGTCGTGCAGACCCAGGAAGGGGACGAGGTCACGTTCAGCCGTCCGGCCCGAGCCGTTCAAGGACATGAAGACCTCACCTCCGCGTGCGGATCCGCAGCTCTGCGCCGGCGCTCCCGCCGCAGCCGATCAGGAGCGTGTCGCCGCGGGCCAAGAGGCTCGTGACGCGGTCGACCGCGGCGAAGCCGGGCTCCGCGACCAGGGTCCCGTTGGCGTCGCGGAACAGGAGCTGTCCGCGGGCGCTGCCGATCGAGAGGGCGCGGTCGATCCAGGCCAGCGCGGTCGGCGCGTCGCCGTTGAGGGCGCCGATCGGATCGGCGACCTGGCCGTCGAGGAGCAGGATCTGACCGCGGAGCGGCGCGCCGCTCGTCGCGTCGTAGACCGCGAGCGCCGCGGCCACCAGCGGCAGGCCCTGGTCGTCCTCGACCTGGATCAGCGCGCAGACCTCGGCGCGCTCGCCCGTGGCGGCGGCCTGGAGGGTGTAGACGCGCGCTCCGGCGCCCACGACCTCGAGGTGCGGCTGCCCGCTGGCGTCGGCGCCGCCGACGTAGACCTGCCCGTTGAGCTCGAGGATCGCCCGCGGCCGGAAGGAGAAGCTAGCGCCCGCGCTGAACTGGCCGCTCACGCTGTCGTAGCGATAGAGCTGCGGCCCGCTCGCGTTGGAGGTGTCGACCGCCGCGATCGCCCCGCCGCTGGTCGAAGCCACCACGGCGACCTCGGCGTCGGTGTCGAGGACCCGGCTCCAGGTGAAGGCGCCCGGGCTGGTCTCGAGGCGCTGATAGAGGTCGCCGCCAGCGGCCTGGCCCGCCTCGCCCGTCGCCGCCAGGACGCGGGTCCCGACCGGGGCCAGGCTGGCCGCGCGAGCGGGGAAGGTCGTCTCGGCCGGCGTCAGGGCCACGCCGCCGCGGACGAGGAGCAGGTCCTGAGCCGGCGCGTGGGCGACCAGGCTCTCGGTCCCGGCAGGAGCGATCCCCAGGGCGGAGACCTCGCCGCCGGGGACAGCGCTCAGGCTCTGGCTCGCGAAGGCGTAGCCCGCCTGGTTGCGCTGCGGCGTGGGCAGGGTGCGGTTGAGCGGGGCTCCAGTCGGTCGTCCGCCGCCGCCGCCCGTGGTGGGCGGGACGCGCGAGGAGGTGCCGCAGCCCGCGAGGAAGAGACCCAGCAGAGCGCAGACCAGGAGCGCCTGGGCGCTCCGCTGGGTCCACACGCTCTGCCTGCTCCGGTTCACGGGTCGTCTCCTCGGCGTCACTTACGCAATCTCCAATCCCGGCCTAAGCCCTTCTCAGACGTCGTTTCGCGTGCCTAAGCGTCTGGGACGAAACGAATAAGGTCCTCGAGTGCGCGCCGAGGCGGGCCCCGGAGGGCGCCGCTTCGGCGCGCGACTCCTGCACTCTTGCTTCAGTCGAGGCGGATCAGCTTGAGCTGGTTGCGGTGAGCGGGGTCGGGGGTCGGCATGGCGGTGGTCAGCCCCGGCGCGAGGGGGGGCGGGGTGGCCGGCGTGAAGCCCGCAGCCTGCGGGGAGCTGGCCAGGGTCGGCTGGCCGAGGATCGCCGGCATGGGCATCGGCAGGCAGTCGACGAAGTCGTAGGTCTGCTCCTGGAACACGACGACCACGTCGTCGCCCTCGAGGGTCGCGTCGTAGCCGAGCCAGGCGACCGAGGTCGTGGTGCCCATGCCGCGCGAGCCCGCGCCCGGCGTGCGGATCGCCTCGCTCAGGCGATGCGTCGCAGGGGCGCTCGCGAGGTCGAAGTCGTCCCAGTGGGCGAGGTGCAGCTCGTTGCCCTCGGGGGCCCGCTGGAGGTAGACGACGTCGGCGCGGGCGGCCCCGCCCTGCTCGCGCCAGAGCACGGTCGGCATGTGCGCCGTGTCGTCGCCCAGCGAGACCGGCGCCGAGAAGCTCTGGCCCGCGTCGCTGCTGTGGGCGAGGCGCACCCCGTCAGCGGCTTCGTAGGCGTAGAGGATCTCGAGGCCCTGACCCGAGCCGCGCAGAGCGACGCTGGGGTCGTAGCTGAAGCTGATCAGCTCCTCGACCAGGGTGTTGGTGAAGTCGGTCTCGCCGAAGATCCGGGTCGCGCAGCGGAACTGGCTCTTGGTCTCGATCGCGTTCGCGTTCGCGTTGGGGACGATCTGCGAGTAGCCGTAGCCGACCACGAGGTCACCGCCGCTCGAGTATTGGGTGCCCATGATCACGGGGGTCACGTCGCCGCTGGTGCGCTCGATCACGACCGGGGCGTCGAAGGCGAACTCGGTCGGCGAGCCGGTGCCGTCGGTCTTGCTCGGGCGCCCCTCGACCAGGACCAGCTCGCTGGTGAAGTCGGGCCCGGTCCGCCAGAACAGGCAGGCCAGGGTGTAGTCGGCCGCGAAGGCCGCCTGGATCAGGCGCCCGTTGAAGCCGCCCGCGCTGACCCGGTGCGTCTGGCCGAAGGTCGCGCCGCGGTCGAAGCTGAGCCGGACCTCGACCGAGCCCTCGCCCGAGTCGAGCACGGCCAGCACGTTGAACAGGGCCGCGATCTCGTGGTCGCGCCAGTTGCCGGTGTCGGCGTCGCGCTCCTCGCTGGCGCCGCCCGTGACCGCGCCCTGGGCCCGGTCGTACTGCAGGCGGAGCTGGTAGCGCTGGGCGCTGTGGCGGTCGCCCTCGTCGCCCTCGTAGACGACGACTGTGGTCCGGTCGCCCGAGGTCGCGACGGTCGGCAGCCCGAAGCGCCAGGAGTCCGACGAGTAGAGCGTGCGCTCCTCGATCACGAAGGGGGCGGGGGTCACGCTCTGGCGCTCGACGTTGATCCGCGAGGGCGCGCCGATCCGCAGCCGGAGCAGGATCGTCTGCACGCCGGCGGCGGTCTGGGCTTGGAGCGCGTAGACCTGGTCCTGGGTGATCGCGCCGCCGAGGGTCAGGCGGGCGAAGCCGTCGCCCTGGCTGTCGACCCAGGGCTCGCGGTTGAGGAGCGAGGGCGCGATCGGCTCGAGGCCGCTCAGCCCGAGGGAGGTCGGATCGGTCGTCGGCGTCGCGCCGCCGTCGAGGGCGTGAGCGAGCGAGACCCGCACCGCGCCGGTGTTGCCAGCGGCCCGCGAGAAGGCGTTCAGCGCGAAGGCCTCGCCCGCGGGGGTGGTGAAGTCGTAGACGGCGCTCACGTTCTGAACGCCGAGCCGGTTGAGGTCGACCCCCGAGGCCACGTCGGCGGCGGTCGCCGGCTGGAGGGTCTGGGTCCCGGCGGTCAGGACGAGGGCGTCGTTGCCGGTGGCGGGCGGGGTCACGGTCGAGCGGCTGCCGCCCGAGCTCGAGCCGCCGCTGCAGCCGGCGGCGCCGAGGGCGGCGGCGAGGAAAAGGGGAAGGGCGCGGTTCATGAGATGGCTCCTGTTCACTCTCAGCCGTCCCTCGTGCGCGTGCTGTGCCGACACGTTTGGGCCTTCGGTTAAGGCACTTAGGGAGATCGACGCCCTCTCGGATTGAGCACATCTGCACACTCACCCACTCGCGGAACGTGCCTTGAATCAGAAGGCTTACGCTGTAAGCTTACGGCGTAAACTTGGAGGCAGCACAATGATCGTCCGACACCTACCCCCCGGCCCCGCCTCGAGCTCGACCACGCCCAGCCCCGCCCAGCGGCGCTTGCGCGAGCACGTCGAGGCCTTCGCGCGGCCGCGCCACTTCTACGCGCAGGCCGCCGAGAACCGCCGCGCCCGCGAGCGCCTGAGCGAGCACCTGCGCGAGCTCGGCTTCGCGCTCTCCCACCAGGGCGAGATGGCCAACGTGATCGCGCGGCCGCGGGGGAGCGGCCCGGTGACCCTGGTCTGCGCCCACTACGACAGCGTGCCCACCACACCGGGCGCCGACGACAACGCCAGCGCCGTGGCCGTGCTGCTCGAGCTGGCCGCCAGGCTCGGACCCGCAGGCACCACGGCCTTCGTCGGCTTCAATCGCGAGGAGGACGGCCTCAAGGGCAGCCAGGCCTTCGCCGCCGAGCTCGCTCACCTCTTCCCCGAGGGTGTAGCGCGGGCGCACGTGCTCGAAATGGTGGGCTATCGCTCCTTCGAACCGGGGTCGCAGCGCTCGCCCCTCCCCTGGCTCCCAGGCGTCCCCGACGTGGGCGACTTCATGGGCGTCCTGGCCAACGGCGCCTCGCGCGCCGAGCTGCGCCGAGTCCTGCGTCGCGCGCCCAAGGTCGCGGGCGGCCCCAAGGTCGTCGCGCTCCAGACCCTGTGCGGGCTCGAGCGCCGGCTGCCCGACCTGGCGCGCAGCGACCACTGGCCCCTGTGGGAGATCGGCGTGCCGGCGCTGCTCTGGACCGACACCGCCGAGTTCCGCAACCCGCACTACCACCAGCCGAGCGACACGCCCGAGACCCTCGACTACGCCTTCATGGAGGAGCTCTGCCGCCTGCTCGAGGCGCTGCTCGCGTGAAGGGCCTCTCCCGCGAGCGGGTCGTAGCAACAGCCCTCGAGCTCCTCGACGAAGAGGGCCTCGCCAAGCTCAGCATGCGCCGCCTGGGGGAGCGCCTGGGCGTGCGCGCCATGTCGCTCTACCGCTACGTGGCCAACAAGGAGGAGCTGCTCGACGCGCTCCACGGCGAGCTCCTGAGCGCGATCCCGCTGCCCGACCCCGACGCCGAGTGGCGGGCCGGCGCGCGCGCGTTGGCCGAGGGCTTCCGCGAGCAGCTCCGCCGCCACCCCCACGCCCTGCCCCTCTTCGCGACCCGCCCCGCGCTCGCCCCCCGCTCGCTGCGCGTGGTCGAGCGCGCGCTGGAGCTGCTCGCCCGCGCCGGCCTGGACCCGGCCGCGCAGGTGTGGGCCCTCAACGGCCTGTTCGGGCTGGTCCTCGGCACGGCCTCGCTCCACTTCGCGGCGACCCCCGGCGTCGACCCGGCGACCCTGGACCCGGCCGAGCTGCCGCGCACCAGCGCGATCCCGCTGGCCGGCGTGGACCCCGAGGCGGGCTTCGCCTTCGCTTTGGAGGCCTTCCTGGACGGGATCGCGCGAGCGGCCTGACGCGCGCCTAGTCCTCCTCGCGCCGCTTCGCCTTCCCCGCCTCGATCCCCAGCGCCTTGATCCGGCGACCGAGCTTGGTCCGCTCGATCCCGAGTCGACGCGCGGCCTGGCTGACGTTGCCCTGGACCGCGCGCAGGGCGCGCTCGATCAGCTCGCGCTCCAGGCGCTCGAGGGCCTCGGGGAGCGAGGTCTCCTCCGCCGGCAGCGGCGCCGCGCCGGGGCGCGCGTCCTTGGCCGAGGCGCGCACCTCGACCGGCAGGTGGCGCACCAGCACGCGGTCGACGCGCAGGGCGAGCGCGCGCCGGACGGTGTTCTCCAGCTCGCGCACGTTGCCTGGCCAGGGGTAGGCGCTGAGCGTCCGCAGGGCCGCGTCGGCGAACACGGGCGCGGCGCCCTCCTCGCCGTGCTTGCGCACGAAGTGGTCCACCAGGAGCGGCACGTCGTCGGGGCGCTCGCGCAGGGGCGGCACGCGCACGGGCATCACCGCCAGCCGGTAGTAGAGGTCCTGGCGAAAGCGGCCCTGCTCCACGAGCGCAGTCAGGGGCTCGTTGCTGGCCGCGATCACGCGCACGTCGACCTTGAGCAGGCGCTCGGAGCCGACCGGGCGGATCTGCTTCTCCTGGAGCGCGCGCAGCAGCTTGGCCTGGAGCGCGGGGCTCATGGAGTTGACCTCGTCCAGGAAGAGCGTCCCGCCCGAGGCCGCCTGGAGGATCCCCGGGCGGTCCTGGTCGGCGCCGGTGAAGGCGCCCTGGACGTGGCCGAAGAGCTCGCGCTCGAGCAGCGAGTCGGCGAGCGCCGCGCAGGACTCGCCGACGAAGGGGCCGCGCTTGCGCCGCCCCGCCGCGTGGATCGCGCGGGCGACGAGCTCCTTGCCGGCGCCGCTCTCGCCCTCGATCAGCACGGGCAGCTCGGTCCGCGCGGCGCGCGCGATCGTGTCGATCAGCTGGCGCAGGGGCGCGCTGGCGCCGACGAGCTCGGCGGTGGCGGCGGCGAGGTCCGCCTCCTGCACGCGCGAGCGCAGCCCCGCCACGTCCTGCTCGAGGCGCGCCCGCTCGCGGGCCAGGCGGAAGGCGGGCGCCAGCTCGGCGCTTAGCCGGCGCGCCAGCTCGCGCGCCTCGGGGTCGAAGCGGCCGGTCTGGGTCCGGTCGTCGAGGTAGAGCACGGCCAGCACGGGCGGGTCGCCCTCGCGCTCGCCCAGGACCGGCACCGCGAGCACGGAGCGGATCGCGAGGGTCGCCACGCTCTCGGCCTCGGCGAAGCGCGGGTCGTTGAGCGCGTCGGGGATCAGGACCGGTTGGCGCTCGCTGGCGGCGGCCTGGACCAGGCGCCGGCTGTAGCTGAAGCGCGGCCCGCTCAGCTCCTCGTCGCGGAGGTTGCGCGCGGCCGTCTCGGTCGGCTCGCCCTCCTCGTCGAGCAGGACCAGCAGCCCGCGCTCGGCGCCCGTCGCCTCGACCAGGAGCCCGATCGCGAGGTCCAGCATGTGCCCGGGATCGGTGCCGCCGCCGACCACCTTGGCGAGCAGCCCGCCGACCTCGTCGCCGCCCCCGCCGCTGAGCAGGTCGAGCCGCTGGAGCGCGCGCGCGGTCGAGTCCGCGTCCTCGCCGAGGGCCCGCCGCAGCGCCTCCTCCGTCGCGCGCGCGAGGGTCGAGAGCCCGGTCGAAGACGCGGCGCCGAGGGCGGGCGCGAGGAGCGCGAGCGCCTCGTCCGCGCGCCCCGCCTCGACCAGGGCGTCGGCGCGAGCCAGGCGCACCGCGAGCCCGTCGAGCACGTCCTCGGACGCCGCGAGCCCCTCCAGGCCGCGCTGCGCCGCGGCGAGCGCCTCGCCCCCCTCCCCCAGTCGCGCGAGGGCCCGCGCCAGGGCAGCCTCGGCCCGCGGGCGGTCGGCGCCCTGGGCCACCTCGAGCGCCGCCTCCGCGGCGGCGCGCGCGCGCTGAGACGCGGCCTGCTCATGACTTAGGCCAAGCGCTGCCGCCTTGTCGGAGGCGTGGCGTAGGTTCGGTGTTCGTTCGTGCGGCGCCTCGCTCTTTGACAACTCGCTGAGTCCGTCCCCAGCTGGCCCCTGTGTCCGTGGTCGAGCGGACTCCGCCGGATCGCTGAGCGTGCACCTCACCGATCCCGCGGGATCCGAGCGCCCACTCTCCTCCCCGTGCTCGAGCAGCGCCTCGGCCAACGCGGTTCGCGCCGCGGGCAGCAAGGAGGTCAACTCCTGCTCCTCGGCCTGGGTCACCGCCTCTCGCGCGCGCTCGAGCGCGCGCTGAGCGGCGCCCGCGACGCTCAGCGCCTGAGCGGCCTGAACCGCAGCCTGTGCCCTCCAGAACGCGTCGCTGCGCGCGGCCTGCGCGGCCGCCTCTGCCAGGCGCGCCTCCGCCTCCGAGCTGCGACCCGCCAGCGCCTCGAGCAGCGCCAGGTCGCCGAGCACGAAGAGGCGCAGGCCACCTTCGGTCGCCGCCAGGGCTGCCTCGAGGTCCCGACGCGCGCTGGCCAGCGCCCCCAGGCGCAGCCGCGCGGCCCCGCGGTTCATGTAGATCTCGCCGACCAGCGCCTCCTCGCCCAGGGCCACGAACACGCCCAGGGCCGACCCGAGCCGCTCGACGCAGCCCGAGTAGCGCCCCGCGCGCAGGAGCCCTAGCCCCAGCTCGAGGTCGGCGGTGGCGACGCCGCGGAGGTCGCCCGCCTCGGCGAAGAAGCGACGAGCCCGCTCCGTCTCGCGCGCGGCTCGCTCGGACTCGCCCGCGCGCAGCGCGACCACGCCCAGGTTCAACGCCGCGCCGCCCTGGGCGCCCGACGCCCCCGCCTCGCGCGCGTCCCGCTCGGCGCGCTCGAGCACCGCGCGAGCCGCCTCGAGGCGGTTGGCTCGGTAGAGCGCGACCCCGATCGCCTCGCCCAGCTTGGCCAGGCGCGCGCCGCTCGCGCCCTCCCGGCGCAGCTCCTCGACGCGCCTCAGGTCAGGGGCGTAGCCGCCCGGGTCCTCGTGCGCGGCCAGGAGCACCCGGGCGAGCTCGAGGTCTGCCTGCCCGTCGACCTCGAGCCCTCCCAGGGCCTCGGCGAACGCGAGCGCCGCCGCGGCCTCGTCGTGACGCCCGCGCCGCGCCAGCAAGCGAGCCCGTCGAGCTGCGGCGCTGGCGCGCGCCGCGGCGCTCAGCTCCTCGTCCCTCGCCAGGGTCTCCCACGCGGCCAGCGCGGCGGCGTGATCGCCGCGACCTCGCTCGGCCTTCGCGAGGAGCTGCCCGACCTCTCGGCGCAGGTCGGCGACGAGCGGCTCTGCGGCGAGCCGCCGGAGCAGCCGCGCCGCGCCGGCGTGGGCGCCTCGCTCGTAGAGCGCGCGCGCGACGGGCAGGACGCGACCCGCGACGGCCAAGGGGCCGATCTCATCGCGGGCCAGCCAGGCGAGCTCGGCCGCCAATGGCTCGGGGGGCGCCGAGGGCTCGACAATTAGGCGCAGCATTTCGTCATCGGTGTCGCTCATGGGCGCAAACTACAATGAAGCCGGGCCGGAGCCCAAAG
>MDTG01440591.1_pt1 | contig 57970 bp, 49 predicted proteins | sample 811421 | NCBI WGS metagenome assembly MDTG01 (sample SAMN05326645, study PRJNA326480) | marine metagenome | isolation source: seawater | place: Pacific Ocean: South East | collected 2011
CATCAATCGCGGCCATGGCGAGCTCCTCAATTTCGGTTCAACAGACTGCTAGATAGGGACTCCCGGCACAAGTCAAACCTCACTCCCAGCACGCTTTAGCGAGGCTAAAAGCATCTCTTCCGGCAGCGGCATGAGTTTCGGCCCGTCCGTCCAGCAGAGCGCGGCCCGCACAGGAAGCTTCTTGTAAGCCTCCCTCAATACTGCCCAGTACACCGCCATCTGCAGCATATAGCTCTCGCCCACGCCTTCCGGCGTGTCCGGTGCGGGTTGGTCCGTCTTGAAATCGACGATCAGGACTTCGGTGTCCGAGACGACCAGCCGGTCGACCCGGCCATTGATCACCACGCCTTCCGGCAGGTGCTCTTTCGAGCTGCCGATAATCGCCGCCTCCGCCCGTCCACCCGGCTTGAAGACGCCTGCCATGGCCGGATCCTGCAGGACGCCCAGCGCCGCCGACAGCATCTCTTCGCGCTCCGCCTCTTCCAGCGAGGCATCCCGCGCGAGGAAATTGCGCCCGGCGGTCTCCCGGTCGGCTTCCGGTACATCCGGCAGGTATTGCAGCAGGGCGTGGATCAGTCGGCCGCGCTTGAGGCGCGCTTCGCGCCCTTCCCCGAACGGCGCCATGACAGGCATATCGCGCCCCAGCAGGCTGGTCGGCGCGCTGAACTTTCGGCGGGCGGTCACCGGCGTGTCTTCCACCCGCTTCAGCGCCCAATCGGGATAACCGGCACTTTCGTTTTCTCGCCGCGCAGACTTCGGCGCGGTCGATGGCGCGATGCCGAACCGCCGGACTTCGTTACGCGCCTCGCCTTCAGCGGGGGCAAGCCTGTCCATGGCGTTGAGGCAGAGCGCATACCAGGACCGGTCGTGATACCCGCCGCCTTTCTGGCCGCCATACCAGTGGCCGGCAATGATCAGCCGGTCCTGCGCCCGCGTCAGCGCCACATAAAGCAGCCGGCGGTGTTCTTCCTCGGCACGCGCGTCGGCCAGCGCCCGGGCAGCGGTGACTTCCGCAAGCTCGCCATCCTTGCGCGGTGACCAGACCGGCACACCATTGATTTCGTGGATACGCCCGCCGGACGGTTTCGGCGCACTGGTCGTATCCGGCAGGATGACGACCGGTGCCTGCAGGCCCTTGGCGCCGTGCACGGTCATCACGCGGATTTCCCGCTCCGGGGCCGCGAGGTCGCGTTTGATCTCCACCTCGCCTGCCTCCATACGCGCGATGAAGCATTGCAGAGAGGCAGGCTCTGTCGAGTCGAACGCGATGGCTTCGGCGACCAGCGCCTCGACCGGATCCCGCGCCGGATGGCCGAGGCGGGCGTTGAGCTTTTCCCAGCCGGTTTGTCCATCCGCCCCCGGAACGTCCAGGACGGCGGTGAGGAAATCAAACGGCGGCAGGTGGGCATTACCGATCAGCATCTGCAGGAAGGCCGAGGCCGCCTTTACATCCGGATCGGCGCTGGCCTGCACACGCTGCCACAGCGTCTCGCCCCGCTTGCGGCCACTGGCCAGTTCGAACAGGTAGCGGTCATCATCGACGAGCCCCAGGAAGGGCCCGCGCAGGATCTCGGCCAGCGTCAGGTCACGCTCCGGCAGCGCGGCGAAGCGCATCAGATTCAGGCAGTCCTGCACACCGATATGATCGCCCAGCTTCAGCCGGTCCGCCCCGGCGACCGGCAGGCCTTGTGCTTTCAGCGCGCCAATCATGGCATCGAACAGGCCGCCCGTCCGCCCACGTACCAGGATCAGGATGTCTTCCGGTTGGACAGGACGTTGCACCCAGCCCTCTCCGGTGTCCGCCCAGACGCTTTCGCCTGCATTGACCATCGCCTTCACAGCCCTGGCGACTTCGGTGGCCAGCCGGGCCTTTGGCGAGGAGGACCGCATGGCATTTACCGGCCGGGCCCAGGCGTCTTCTTCCGTCTCTTCCTCTTTTGGGGCGATCGGCCAGAGTTCTACACAGCCGTGCTGGTCAGACCGCCAGGAGACGTGGTGGATGAGATTGCTCTCCTCTGCCGGGTCACCTGCGGGCGCGTTCGGAATGGGCGGAGCCTCATTCCAGACCGCATCGACATATTCCAGCACTTCCGGACCGGACCGGAAGGACATTTCCATCGACTCTTTCAGAAGGGCGGAATTGCGGGACTGGAACTGATGATACTGTTTCAGAAGCTGGGACGGATCCGCGCCCTGGAAGGAATAGATGGATTGTTTCTCGTCCCCGACGACGAACAGGGTACGCGGATCCTGCGACCGCTCCCGGCCCAGCCCGGCATCGAACTCGCCTGTCAGCGCATCGACCAGTTCCCACTGCGTCGGGCTCGTATCCTGCGCCTCATCCAGCAGGAGGTGCGAGAGGCCGCCATCCAGCTTGTAGAGCACCCAGTCCGACATGCCCGTTTCGGTCAGCAGGATGCGCGTGTGTTCGATCAAATCATCGAAGTCGAGCGCGGCGCGAGCGCGCTTCAGCTCGCGATAGCGTTCCAGTGCCGGCAGGCCAACACGAACCATGGCCGAGGTGCGCGCGAAGGCAGCGGCCCGGTTCAGCCGGTCTTCCAGCTCCAGCATGCGGTGGGCTTCCTCGCCGAACCCGTCCTTCATCTGGAACAGGCCCGCGACCAGTGGCAGGGCTTCGGCCATGCCTTTCGTGTACGGATTGGACGCACGGAGATCGCCGCTCGCCGCGCGGAAGACCGAGCGATAGATCGACCAGCGCTCACCGGCGTCTTTCGCCGCGAGCACGGCCATCAGCTTCTCGCCCGTGGCCACATCGGTCTTGCCGCCCGTCAGCAGGAGTTCGGCGACGGTACGGATGTCTGCGGCCGGCAGCGCCTCACCCATGGCGAGGTCCAGAAGTTCTTCAACCGATGCCTCGGGCGCCTGAAGCCGCTCGCGCAAGACATCGTCCATGACATCGAAGTCGCCGTCATGATGATCGGCAAAACGGAGCACTGCCGTACCGATGCTGCGCAGCGTATCGAGCGCCAGCATCGCGCCTTCATGGCCGCCTTCGAGGGCCAGGAGATCCAGCAGCTCCGGCATGGTCTCCTGCGCGGCCATGACCGCTTCGCTGCGCGCTTCGTTCCACAGCGCGAAGGCTTCGTCTTCCTCGATTTCGGTGAAGCCCGGAAACACGTCCGCCTCCAGCGGGAAGCGGCGCAGCACACGCGCGCAGAAGGCGTGGATCGTCTCAATGCGCAGGCCGCCCGGCGTCTCAAGGGCGTTCGCGAACAGGGCCCGGGCGACCTGAAGGTCTTCGGCATTATAGTCGCTCGCCTTGCGCCCCTGAAGCTGGGCGAGCTTCTTGCGCAGCGGGTCATCTTCCATCACCGACCATTGGCCGAGCGTCTTGAAGAGCCGCGACAGCATCTCACTCGCCGCGGCCTTGGTATAGGTGATGCAGAGAATGGAATCCGGCTTCGCACCGGGGCGCCCGTCCGGGCGGCGCAGCAGCAGTCGCGCGACGCGGTCGATCAGCACCTTGGTCTTGCCGGAGCCGGCATTGGCCATGACGAAGGCAGAGTGCAACGGGTCGGCCGACCGCGCCTGGACCTGAACGGCCTTGCGGAAATCCTCCGTGTCCGGCGGAGACACGAACCTACTCATCGCCGCCTCCATCGTCGGTGTCGCCTGCCCATTCCGCACGGCGGGCAAGACGGTTGTAGCCATTGTCGTATTTCACAAACTGGACCCGCGGCGCGGACAGGAACGCCGCATCGTTCTCGCGATAGGCGGAGATGAGGCGGATAAGCCCCTCTTCCGCTGTCTGTGCCAGCTCATCCGGCGTGGCCTGGAGGGCCCGGCTCTGGCCGACCACGCGGGCGTCGGGCTTTGCCTTGAAAGCCACATATTCGAGACCTGAGACGCTGGCAGCCGGGATGCCTTCATATCCGCCCTTGCCTGCGATCAGGGCCTGCAGCGGCATCTGCTGGCTGAGTTCGGCGGCGATTTCCTTGTCCGAGGGCGGATTGCCCGTCTTGAAGTCGATCACGATCAGGCTTCCATCCGGCTGGCGCTCGATCCGGTCAGCCATGGCAGACAGGGTGAACGGCGCGCCGCCGATCTCGAAATCCCAGCGCCCCTTCACTTCCAGCTTCGGCCTGCCGTCGACACGGCGCTCTGACCGCCAGCCGAGATACCAGTCCGACATCTGCGCCAGCACAGCCCGGCGCGCGGCGAGCACGGCTTCGGGTTCACCGGCAAGCGACAGGTTGTCCGTGAGCAGCGACACCAGATGCGCCGCTGTTTTCGGGGCGCCGTCCTGCTCGAAGTCTTCCAGCGCCTTGTGGATGGCTGTCCCACGAGGCGCCGGGCCTAGCTCTGCATTCATGGGGTCGATCCGGTCGAGTTTAAGAACCTGCTCGGCCCAGATCGCATAGGGGTCGCGCTGCAACGTATCGATCCGCGTGACCGACAGCCTCTGCGGCCACCCTTCCGGGCGGCGGCGGGGCTTTGGTTCTGCGAAATCTGCCGGATAGTCGGCCGTCTTCCGGCCACGCAGCGCAAGGGCCCATTCAAGCGGGTTGTCCCCATCCGGCGCGAGCGCCTGTTTCGCCGTATCGCCGAGCGCGCCTTCTGCCAGTGTCTTCAGGCGCCAGACCCAGCGCGAGGCAACCGCCGGCGCATCGTTGCGGCGGAGTGCATGGAGCATCGTCACCTTTGGCGCACAGGCCAGCTGCGCGAAGTCATGCGCCGACAGGCCGACCCGGTCTTCGGGATCGCTGATGCCGAGTTCCTTGCGGAACCGGCGCGGCAGGAAGGCATCTGCCGGCGGGCGCTGCGGCCAGACATCTTCGTTGAGCCCCGCCAGAATGATGTGGCTGGCAGACTGCAAACGCGCCTCCAGCGGCCCCCAGATGGCAAGGCGCGGATGTTCAGACACGCCGGCACTAACCGTGCGCTGAGCCGCATCCGCCTCAATCAGTTCGGCAAACGCATGCGGCGGCATGGGCGCCAGATAATCCGCCAGCTCCGCTACATGTTCCATCATCGTCGTGGCGGAGCGGCCATCTTCGCCGGCCCATGGAAATGGCGTCTGGCTGACCCGGGCGGCCAGCGCAGCGATACGCTCGGCAATCTGCCGCCCCGGCATCGGGCCTGCCGCCGACAGGTCTGCACCTGTCTCGTGGAAAGCCCTGATGACCTCTTCAACTAGAGCCTCGGCCTCAGCCTGGTCTTCGTCGGAGAAACTGGCATAAGGGTCCAGATCCTTCCGGGTCCGGATGGAGTGGAGCAGCTCGTCAAGGCTCTGCCAGTTCCGGGCACCGCGCAGGAAGTAGAGGTCCAGACCACCTGCCCCACCAAAGCCGCGCACAAACGGGTGCTTCAGCACGGCGGTCAGGATCACCGGCTCCGCCGGGTCCAGCACCCAGCGCGCACAGAGGCCGATCAGGCTGCCTGCCGTCGTCTGGCCGAGCGGACTGCCGGAGGATGGCGGCACATCCAGCCCCCAGCGCTGCAGGACACCGCTCACACGCCTTGCCAGCGTTGCGTCGGGCGTCACCAGCGCGGCGGTCTCTGTGGGATGCTGCATTACCTGGCGCAGCAGCAAAGCCGCGGTTTCCGCCTCGACGGCTTCGTCCGGCGCCTCGATGACTGTCAGGCCGTCCAGCGCCGAATGTGCGAAATCCTCTTTTACTGTCCCCAGCGAAGCAGAGAGGGAATCCAGCGTGCGGCGCCAGTCTGCCGTGGATTCCGCGGGCGCTAGCGCCTCGTGGATCATACGGCGGCGGGCTTCGGCGTTCCTCGTTCCATCTGTTCCGGGCCAGGTGCGCACATCATCCGGCTGAACGCCCAGATCCTGCAGCGTGTCGAACAGGATATGCTGCGGGTGGCTGACGGAACCGGCGATGACCGCGCGGGCTTCTTCATCTGCGTGCACGTCCAGACCCGGCAGCACGATCAGGCCTTTCGGCAAGGCCATGGCGGCCTTCATCAGGATACGACCAGCCGGGGTGGCGCCCGTGGACCCCGCGATCAGGACGGGCGCCTCCGGCGGGGCCTCTGCCCAACGCTGCGCCATGATGCGGGCCGCGGCGATGTCCCGCAGGAACGGGTCGCTCTCCCCATTCTCGGCCAGCCACTCCGGCCAGCTTTCGGAGATGATCTTCAGGAATTTGACCGATTTTTCCCAATGCCTGGCAAGTTCGGTCGCATCGGCGAGGTCTGGCAGCATCGACCAGTCGACATGTTCGCTGAGCGCCGCCTGTTCCATCAGGCGGCTGAGTTCCTGCGCCGCCGCGAGTGCCGAGGCCGCCGGAGGCGTCACGCCATAGGCATTATCATAAAAGGCCTGCACAAGGTGGGTCAGCGCGCCGAGCCGCCTGGCCGCTGACATGGCCGGTGGCAGGCCGGACCGGGCCGCGTCGACGGACGGCGCCTCGTCCGCTTCGATGTCGCCGAGCGTGCGGATGTCCGGCGGCAGGATCGGCTTTTCGCCGCTGGCGTCGTAGAGCACACGTGCCAGCACACGCGCCGAGCGCCGGTTCGGCACATAGATGACCGCATCTGCCAGCGCTTCGGGATTGTCCTTCAGCCCCGTCTCTTCCGCCAGCGTGCCTGCAAGCGCCCGCAGGAAATCCGTTCCCGGAGGGATCGTATAGAGGCGGGACGCACCAGAGAACAATCCGTCCCTATCCGCCATGGCAGGCCAGCCACATCTCTGCGTCCTTCAGCGCCTGAGGATCGCCGACATGCAGCCAGAACCGATCCAGCACCACGCCGTGCAGACGCTTTCGTTCGATCAGCGGCGCCCAGACGCGGAGCGCCGAGAAGCGCTCAACGGGCTCATTGTCGTAAAGTTGCGGGCGGATGAGACGCAGACCGCAAAAGGCATACGGGGCACTCGGCGCCTCGCCCCGGCGGGTCATACTGCCATCCTCGTGGCGGAAGAAATCGCCCGCCCCGCCAAAGCCAAGCGCGCGCCCTGTGTCGGCGACCAGAAGCAGGGCATCCATGGCGTCCGGATCGAACGCCTCCGCCAGCGCCTGCACAGGTTCCGGCCCGGCCGGTTCCCAGAACGCATCCGTGTTCGCGACCAGAATCGGGTCGTCTCCCAAAAGTGGCCGCGCCTTGGCCAGCGCGCCGCCGGTTTCGAGAACTTCGCCGCGCTCGTCGGAAATGACGATCTCGATATCGGAGCGGTTTTTCAGGTGCGCTTCCACCTGATCGGCCAGGTAATGGACATTGACGACCGCGCGCTGAACGCCCGCAGCGACCAGCGGATCCAGCATCCGGTCGATCAGCGCCTTTCCGCGCACCTCGATCAGGGGCTTCGGGCGATCATCCGTGAGCGGCCGCATACGCGTGCCGAGACCAGCGGCAAGCACCATGGCTGTGTGTGGAACCGGCACACTCATTCAGACCCCCTCGAAGACAAATGGCGTCGTCCGCCTGACGAAGTTCTGCATATCCTTAAGGGCCGGATGCGACAGATTTCGGGCGAGAATGGCCAACTGGCGCGGCTGGAAAAGGCCGTAGCGCGGTTTGCCATCCCGGTGCTGAAGACGGGAAAAGACGCCCGCAATGCGCAAGGCGTTGAGCGCGCCGATCACGGCCAGCCGCTCGTCGAAGGCTTCGCGCGACTTGCCCGTGTGGTCGAGGTAATGACGAATGGCCGCCTCGGCAGCTTCCGGTGAAACCTCGCGGCGGGCATCCTGTGTCAGCATGGCCATGTCCCAGGCGTCCCAGCCGCGGACGGCATCCTGAAAGTCCAGCAGGCCAAGCTCGCCATTGCCGAGCCAGAGCAGGTTCTCGGCGTGAAAATCCCGGAGTGTGAATGTGCGGGGAAATTCCATCGCCTGGGCGATCAGCTGGTCACGCACCTTCTCCCACTCGTCCCGTTCGGCCCCTTCCAGCGGCCCGCCGCCCCGCTCCGCCCTCAGCCAGTCGGCATAGAGATCCGCATTGGACCGGAGCGCCAGCTGGTCGAAGTCGAGGATCGGCCAGACATCTGCGCCATTCGACAACACATCCGGCGCGTCTTCGCGGTGCAGCTCTGCCAGGATACCGGCCGCGGTGACATAAGCCGGGTGCTCTTCAATCAGCCCCGCTTCGATCTGACGGGCGATTTCGAGGTTCTCGCCGAAATCCTCGATCAGCGCGAATCCGTGATCGCTGTCATGGGCCAGGATCTCCGGCGCCCGGAACCCGCGCTGGCGGAGGTAATTGGCGATCAGGACGAAGGCGTCGACCCGCGAGGCAGCGAGGCGGGTCGAGGCATTCCAGCCGAGGGCGATACGGGTCGCTTCATCGGCGTCAAGCGGACAGGGACTGTCCTCGACATTCGGGGCATCCATCAGAAGCGCGCGCAAACCGTCCGGTTCCACCAGTCTGATATAGCGCCGTGTGGACGCATCCTGGCCGAGCGGGAATCGCGCCGCGTCCTCCCAGCCTGCGCGGACAAGGAAAGCATCTATCTCTGCCGCGCGGCCTGTTTCGTCAAAACCCATGAAGACGTGTCTGCCAGCCTTCGCCGCGCGGTTCCAGTGTTACACGCCGCCCTTCGGCAAGGATTTCGATGGTGACGTCCAGCCGCCACTCCGGCAGGTACGTGCCGGCCCGGTCCGGCCATTCGATCAGGGCGATGCCATCCTGTGTTTCATCCCATCCCAGCTCGACAACCTCATCGGGAGATTTCAGCCGGTAGAGATCGAAGTGCCAGACCGGAAGTGGCCCGGAATCGTACAACTGAACCAGCGTATAGGTCGGGCTCGGGACATCCATAGTCCCGCTATAGTCCGCTATAATTCCCCGGGAGAATGTCGTTTTCCCAGCGCCGAGGTCCCCATGCAGGGCGATCACGTCCCCCGCCTGGAGCAATCGGGCGACACGTGCCCCCACGTCACGCAGGGAAGTCTCATCTGGACATTCAAGAATCACTGTCATCTGATGCATATAAAGGTGCTGCGCCATTTCGTGCCATGGATTCACGGCGCCTTGCACTGTAACTGGCCAGCATATAAAAGGCTGAAAACGTGACGCATGCGTCATAAATAAACAATTGCCTTGAGGGAGGCGCAGGTTTGGATCTTTCGGACGCATCGCAGATCGTTCTGATCGGAGGCGGGCAAGCAGCCGCACAGGCCGTGCAGTCCCTGCGCATGGGAGGCTATTCCGGCAAGCTGGTACTCGTGGGCGACGAACCCGCGCTGCCCTACCAGCGCCCCCCCCTGTCGAAAGCCTACATGAAGGGAGAATTTGCCGAAGAGCGCCTCTTCTTCAAACCGGGTGCCTGGTATGAAGACAACAATGTCGAGCTGATCCTCTCGACCCGCGCCACGAAAATCGACCGCGCAGCCCAGGTCGTGGAACTCGAACACGGCGCCACGCTGAGCTATGACGCGCTGATCCTGTGCACAGGCTCCCGTCCCCGCCCGCTGCCGGTGAAAGGCGCCGACCTTGAAAACGTGTTCGACCTGCGCGGCCTCGCCGATGTCGACCGGATTCAGCCGAATATGGTGGCAGGCCGGCGGATGGTCATTATCGGCGCCGGTTATATCGGCCTCGAAGCGGCAGCTGTGGCCCGGCAGATGGGGCTTGAGGTGACGGTGCTGGAAATGGCGGAGCGCGTGCTCGCCCGCGTCACCAGCCCCACCATGAGCGCGTTTTACGAAAAAGAGCACCGTGATCAGGGCGCGACGATCCTGACGGGTGCCCGGCTCGACCATCTCGAAGGTGAAGGTGGAAAAGTCAGCGCTGCCGTCCTCGCCGATGGCACAAAACTGCCGGCGGACATTGTGCTGGCCGGAATCGGTATTCTGCCGAACATTGAGCTGGCCCAGGAAGCCGGCCTGACGATCGACAATGGCATCGCCACGGACCGGGACGCCCGCACATCCGATCCGCGCATCTTCGCGGCGGGTGACTGCGCAAGCCGTCCACTGGTCCATTATGGCCGCACCGGCCGTCTCGAAAGCGTCCACAATGCGATCGAACAAGGCAAGCTGGCGGCTGCGGCCATCCTCGGCAAACCACGCCCGCCTGAAGACTGCCCCTGGTTCTGGTCGGACCAATACGACCTGAAACTACAGATCGCCGGGCTCAACCAGGGCCATGACGAAATTGCCGTTCGCGGCAATCCGGACGAGCGGAAATTCGCCGTCTTCTACCTGCGCAATGGCACGCTGATCGCTGTCGATGCGGTGAACAGCCCGCCAGAATTCCTGGCGTCAAAGAAATTGATCATGACGGGTACCAAAGTTGCATCCGACATGCTCAAGGATACATCCATTTCAATGAAAGACATCGCTGCGGCCGCCGCCTCAGCCTAAGGAGACCACAAAGCCGATGCCAAAGATTACCTATATCGACCATGATGGCACCGAACGGACCGTCGAGGCGAAAAACGGCGAGTCCGTCATGGAAGCCGCCATCAAGAATTCCATCCCGGGAATTGATGCCGACTGCGGCGGCGCCTGTGCCTGCGCCACCTGCCACGTCTATGTCGACCAGTCCTTCATGGACAAAGTCGGCGAGCAGCAGGAAATGGAAAAGTCGATGCTCGACTTCGCTGAGAATGTTCAGGAGAACTCCCGCCTGTCCTGCCAGATCACCGTTTCCGACGAACTGGACGGTCTGCGTGTGACCACGCCGGAGAGCCAGCACTAGGCTGAGCCGGAACACACTGTTTCAGCGCCCCGGCTTCACCGCCGGGGCGTTTTCATTCCGGTCATGCTCCCCTTGCGGAACGGATTGGTTCCGAAAAGGAATGCGGCTAGGCAGGAAGAAAATCCGCCAAAACGGGGCCAAGCCATGAACTATACGGATCTCCTCTCCTCCATCGCCTTTGGCGCGGACAATTCCTCCCGCGTGACGGTGCCTGAAGACTGGATGCAGGGCCGGACGACCTATGGCGGACTGACAGCGGCCCTCTGCCTGAAAGCTGCCCTGCCGCTGGCAGGCGACCGGCCTCTCCGGTCTGCCCAGATCGCCTTTGTCGGCCCGGCCTCCGGGGAACTCGCCTCCGTGCCGACTGTGCTGCGCGAGGGCAAGAACACCGCCTTCATTTCCGTCCGCATGACAGGGCCCGAAGGAATTGTTGCCGAATGTATTTTCGCGTTCGGCGCAGCGCGGGAGTCCAGCCTCGATTTCTCCGATATGGTGGCCCCGGTCGTGACTCTGCCGGACGAAACGAAGCAGTTCTTCCCGGATGAAAGCCGCCGGCCTGCCTTCTCAAGGCACTTCAATGTGCGCCTTGCCAAGGGTGGACGCCCGGTCAGCGGCGCACCGGATGGCGAGATCATTTTGTGGCTGCGGCACCGGGATGAAACGGCCCCAATGGATGCTGTCACGCTTCTGTCCATTGCGGATTCACCGCCCCCCGCTGCCTTGTCGATGCTGACTGCTCCGGGCCGCATCAGCTCCATGACGTGGATGGCCGAATTTCTGACAGACGACATCTCGACGGAGAACGGGTGGTTCCTTGCCCAGCACATCGCGCAAACGGCGCAGCAGGGCTACTCCAGCCAGGCCATGCGCCTGTGGAATTCAAAAGGCGAGCCGATGATGGTGGGGCGTCAGACGATCGCCGTCTTCGGATAGGGCTTACTCGCCTTCAGGCGGGGTCGTGTCATCGATGATCGGGCCGTGGCCCATGCCGATGTCGACCGGACCCGGCTCCATGAATTCGACCATTGAGCGCGGCACCGTCCCTGCCGGGCAGGCAGCGACAACCCGTTCAGCATTGCCGATGGCAGGTGTCTGTGCGCTGACGCGTTCGACGGGCTGGGAACGGACCACGAGGCTGAACAGGAAAATCGCCGCGATTGCCGCGCAGATAGCTGCGATGGTCCAGTTTCCGTAAACGGGATCCTGATCCGGCTCCACGACGGTTGTGGCGGCAGTGCGGGCACTTGCCGAAGCACGCGCCACAGCAGCGGACACACCGGTTGCTGAACGGGGCGCGGGGTCTCCATTGCCATTGCGTAGAGTTGTTACCGCTTTCGTTGCAGCCTCTGCAGCTTCTCTGGCAGGTTCCGGCTTGATACCGAGGGCCTTCTCACGCTTTTGGCGCTCTGCAATGGCTAGCGGGTCATCCGGATGGGCTTCAAGCCAGGCATCACGGGCTTCGTCATCCTTGGAACCAAGCTTCATCCAGGCGCGAAGATCGGACCGACCGGTACGTTCCGCCAGCTCTTCGACCAGCTTGTAGAAGCCTTCTGGCATTTTCCGGGACGTAAATCCCTCCAGCGGGAAGCGCTTCGATTTCCGGTAAGGGGTGTAGGGAATCGTCTTGTCGATGCCGGCATGCACCAGCATCCCATCCCGGGAATTGCCGACAGCAGCCGCGGCACGCACCCAGTCATTCTTGACCGAGTTCTCAGACCAGAGGATCAGCATGTTGCCGGATTTACCGGCGTCACGCGCATCCTTGGCATCAAAGTCATCATCCTCCGTTTGTTTCTGATTGAAACGAACGGTGAATTTCAGCGAGCGGAGACGACGGGCGACAAGCTTCGCCATGTCGAAGTCTTCCGGCACAGTTACGAGAAAGACGTCATAAGCCATGCGTTCTGCCTTGCATTTCGTGGGCCAACCTTACCCAAAGCCCCCCTGTTGAACACCCAATTCCGCTGTCAGGAGAGAAAACCGCCTGTTTTTCCTGCGGGAATAGGGCTATGGCCCCCTCGAAATCTAAGTTTAGGGAGGCCGGAATGGGCTTCAAATGCGGGATTGTGGGCCTGCCCAATGTTGGCAAATCCACGCTTTTTAACGCTCTGACACAGACCGCTGCGGCACAGGCGGCGAACTATCCGTTCTGCACGATCGAGCCGAATGTCGGCGAAGTTGCCGTGCCAGAACCGCGTCTGGCGGAACTGGCTAAGGTTGCCGGCTCGAAAGAGATCATCCCCGCGCGCATGAATTTCGTCGATATCGCTGGCCTGGTTGAGGGCGCAAGCCAGGGCGAGGGCCTTGGCAACAAATTCCTCGCCAACATCCGCGAGACCGACGCGATCATCTACGTGCTGCGCTGCTTCGACAATGACGACATCACCCATGTTCGCGGCACCATCGACCCGGTTGCCGACTTTGAAGTTGTCGAGACCGAGCTGATGCTGGCTGATCTCGAAAGCCTCGAGAAGCGCAAGCAGAACGTTATCAAGAAAGCAAATTCCGGCGACAAGGAAGCCAAGGCCCAGGTGGCGCTGATCGACCTGGCGCTTGCCGAACTGAAAGAAGGCCGCCCTGCCCGCCGCGCCGATGTACCGAAAGACGACCGAAAGGCGTGGAACATGCTGCAGCTGCTGACGTCCAAACCGATCCTCTTCGTCGCGAACGTGGACGAAGCCAGTGCGGCGACGGGCAATGACTACTCCAAACGCGTGGAAGAACGCGCCAAGGAAGAAGGCGCCGGCTGCGTTGTCATTTCAGCCCAGATCGAATCCGAGCTGGCCGTCCTGGACGAGCCTGACAGGACCGAGTTCCTCGAAACGCTCGGCCTGGAAGAGCCCGGCCTGACCCGCCTCATTCATGCAGGCTACGACCTGCTGGACCTTCAGACCTATTTCACCGTCGGCCCGAAAGAGGCCCGCGCCTGGACGATCCGCAAGGGCTGGACCGCGCCCAGGGCCGCTGGCGTCATCCATGGTGACTTCGAAAAGGGGTTCATCCGTGCCGAGACCATCACCTATGAGGACTATATCGCCTGCGGTGGGGAATCGGGTGCCAAGGAAGCCGGAAAGATGCGGGCCGAAGGCAAGGAATACATCGTGCAGGATGGCGACGTGATGCTGTTCCGGTTCAATGTCTGACCGGCGCGGGCGTCTCAGCCAGCCTCAATCGAGCCATTCATCAGGAATGATGACACCGGCGCGCTCATTGTCCCAGGCAATGCTGAGGATCTGCCAGGCGTCTGCAAGCCGGACCATGGTGACAAAGTTCACGCCCCGGGAATGAATTTCACGATCGCCGACACGGTAGATGGTTTCGTAGACGCTGCGCACCTGCGCAACGGAGCCGAGCTGCGCGCATTCATGCCCGATTTCGGTTTCCTCGAAAGAGGCACCGGCCAGGTTTTCCTCGGCAGTCTTGATATATTCGTCGAACGTCAGGCATTGATTGGCCGGTAACGTATCAATCGCGACGCCCGTCCGGGTCATGGTTGCACGGGGGTGATACAGCGGCCGGATGCTCTCCCAATCCCGCTCGCCTGACGGTTGCGAGATCACATCGTAAATCGCTTTCATCATCCCGCGGCTGTCCAGGTCACTCATACGGTCGCTCCGTCAACATTGTTATATTTCATTACCCGCCGAACATACTGTCCGGTGGCTCAGTCGTCGCCACCGACAGCTTTTTCGTGCAACGGCGTCAGTGTCCAGGCAAATGCGATCAGGGGCTGATCCATGTCGCGTTCTTCCCAGAGTATCTCGGCAATCCGCTCAATGTAGCCATTGATTTCCTTCAGCGATTCCGGGCTCGGCCGGTTGATCAGCCGGAAAAATCCGAGATTCCTTTCGGCGCCTTCCAGCTGTGCCCGGGGATGAGTCAGGCCCTGGACAAAATCCCGGTGCGCCTGACGGGAAATCGCGCCAACCGTCCGGTCGATGGTCTCGTGATTGGCAGGATCCGACAGCGCCTTCTGCAATCGCATGCGAGGCGCTCTTGTTTCATAGAGCACCTCTGACCGGCGATTGGAGACTTGCGAGCCTGCCTCCACGATCAGGTCAGCCTTCACCAGCATGTTCATGTGGTAATAGATCGAGGAGGGTTGCCGCCCCATGGAGGTGGCCAGCTGCTTGATGGACATCGGGCCGCGGCCCACCAGATGGTCGACAATGTCCATTCGGACCGGAGATGCCAGGCAGCTCAACTGGTCTTTGCGTAGGACCCAATAGGTATCCTGGCCGTCCCGCTCAGCCTTGTCGTCTGATCGCTTCATGAGCCTGTTACCTTCTTCCCCCATCGACCGGACAGCCTGACGGCAGCCCCTGCCAGCGACAATCGATAGGGCAGATTGGCGGCGTGTGCCAGACTTCGGGACTTTTTCGCCTCACGCCGGGCTTCCCCAAGGTCATGAAGTTTGGCGCCTTGCCCGACTCCGTCCCTTGTGGCGTTCTGCCGTTCTGAGACGCCAGTATTGGGCGGCCGGAGGAGCAGAATATGAAATTTGAACTGGACGAAGAGCACCGGATGCTTGCCGATCTCGTCCAGCGCTTCGTGCGGGACGAGCTGATGCCTCTGGAAGGCGCCGTGCTGGAACGCGAAGCCAATGGACAAGGCGCCTATCTGACACCGGAAGAGCGCCAACGGCTGGACAAAATCTCAAAAGACCTTGGCCTCTGGAGTCTCGATGCGCCCGAAGATGCAGGCGGCATGGGCATGCCTCATGTCGCCCTTGTGGCCGTGAATGAGGCGCTCGGCTCCACGGTCGCGACTTATACGCTGCCGCCGGACTCGCCGAACCTTCGCATGCTCATGACGACCGTGAATGAACAGCAGCGCAAGGCCTATCTCGAGCCTTACGCCCGAGGTGAAACCATATCCGCCATCGGCATTTCCGAACCCGGCGCTGGCGCAGATCCCTCAGGAATGATCACACGCGCCGTGCGCGATGGTGACGACTGGATCATCAATGGCCGCAAGATCTGGATCACCCGGGCGGCCGAGGCTGATTTCACCATCCTGATGGCCATCACGGACAAGGAAAAGAAAGCCCGTGGCGGCATGTCGGCTTTTCTGGTCGACCGCGACGCTCCTGGTTTCAACGTCCTGCGTCGCATTCCGATGCTGGGCGGAGAATTCACCTATGAAGTGACGCTGGAAGATTGCCGTGTGCCGGGCTGGAAGCTGCTTGGGGAAGAAGGTCAGGGCTTTGGCCCGATGCAGGTGCGGCTGGGCACCCGCCGGATGGAGATGGCGGCCTGGTGTATCGGCGCAGCCCAGCGCGCGCTCGACATGATGCGCGAATACGCTCCCCAGCGGAAAACCTTCGGCCACAAGTTGTCGGAGCGCCAGTCGATCCAGTGGTGGGTGGCCGATGGCGCCGCGAAGATTCATGCGGCCCGGCTGATGGCCTATGACTGCGCCTGGAAGATCGACCAGGGCCGCGACGTCCGGACGGAAATCTCCATGATCAAATTCTACGCCACGGAAATGGCGCAGGAGATCATCGACAATGCGATGCAGTGCTTCGGCGCCATGGGCATGACCAAGGAAATGCCCCTGCATCTCTTTGCCGGCCGCATCCGCAATATGCGCATCTATGACGGCCCCTCTGAAGTGCACCGGATGGTCGTCGCCCGGAACCTGATGGATACCCGCCCATGACACACACGATCACCGTGCGCGATGTCGGCCATGTGACCGAGATCGTCTTTTCCAATCCGCCCAACAATCACGCCAATGTGGCGCTGCTACGGGAAATCGGGGAAACGCTTCTGGCACTGGATGCCAGGCCGGAATGCCGGGCCATCGTGCTCGCCTCCGAAGGCAAGGCCTTTTGCGCCGGCGCAGACCTCGCCAATGACGAAAGCGGTGGCGGCGTCGGCGGATCGGGCGACGATCCAGTACGCGAATTCTACGATCAAGCCCTGCGTATCTACGAAGCGAAAAAGCCGATTGTCGCGGCAATTCAGGGCGCAGCTGTCGGTGCCGGTCTCGGCCTGGCGGTATCCGCGGATTTTCGTGTCGCCGCGCCGGAAGCCCGTTTCGTCGCGAACTTCACCCGGCTGGCGTTCCATCCGGGCTTTGCACTGAGCGCGACCCTGCCCCGGCTGCTGGGCCAGCAGAAAGCGGCGCTGATGCTGCTCACATCCCGGCGTATCAAGGGCGAGGAAGCGCTCGCCATGGGGCTGGCGGACGAACTGGTCCCGCTGGCGGACGTCAGGAACGCAGCACACAAACTCGCTGCCGAGATTGCCGAAGGTGGCCCGCTTGGCGTGATGGCGACCCGGAAAACCCTACGCGTAGGACTTTATGAAACTGTCCGGGATACGCTGGCGCACGAACACGATGAACAATGGAAGCTGCGCGCGACGGAAGACCATCAGGAAGGCATCCGGTCTGTCGCCGAACGCCGGCCGGGTAATTTCAAGGGCCGCTGAATTGGCGCGTTCCATTCAACAATCGCAGGATCAATGCCGGTATTTCCGGGCCAAACGGAAGTCATTGATGCCGGTGAAATGTGTCGCTAGTCTTTTCTCCGGAGGAAGCGGGCAAATATGAAACCAACAGATACCAGCAATCCCGACTACTTTCATAAAGTCGTCGATTGCCAATGGGCCTGCCCGGCACACACACCGGTCCCGGCATATATCCGTCTCATCGCACAGGGCCGCTACAGCGACGCCTACTTGCTGAACCGGGACTCCAACGTCTTTCCAGGCATTCTGGGCCGCGTCTGCGACCGGCCCTGCGAGCCGGCTTGCCGGCGGACTCGCGTGGATGGGGAGCCCGTTGCCATTTGTCGCCTGAAGCGTGTGGCGGCAGACCATCGCGACGATGTGACAGACCGACTTCCCGGAAAACCTGAACAGACGAACGGCAAGCGGATCGCCCTGATCGGGGCAGGCCCGGCAAGCTTTACCGTTGCGAATGATCTCGCCCCGCTCGGATATGAGTGCACCATCTTCGAGAAACTGCCGGAAGCCGGCGGCCTGATGCGGGCCAACATCCCTGCCTTCCGCCTGCCCGAAAAAGTGCTCAATGAAGAGCTTCAGTACATTCTCGACATGGGTGTGGAGCTGAAACTGAACTCGCCGGTTTCCAGTATGAAAGCACTGCTGGATGAAGGCTGGGACGCTGTCTTTGTCGGTACGGGCGCCCCGAAGGGCAAGGACCTTCACCTGCCCGGCCGCGAAGAGACGGATGCGAATATCCATATCGGCATCGACTGGCTGGAGTCGGTCGCGTTCGAGCATATCGACTCGATTGGCAGGAATGTCCTGATCATCGGCGTTGGTAACACGGCCATGGACTGTTGCCGCACATCGCTTCGTCTTGGGGCGGAGAATGTGAAGGTCATGGCGCGCAAACCGCGAAACTTCTTCAAGGCGTCCGAATGGGAACTGGAGGATGCCGAAGAAGAGAACATCCAGATCGTCGTGAACCATTCGCCGAAGGCCTTCGTCACGGAGAACGGCAAACTGGTCGGCATGACGTTCGAGCTGATGGAATACGATGTCGACGACAAGGGCGAGATCACCGGCCAACGTGTCATCGGTGAAGAAACCCTGCCGTGCGACGATGTCATTCTCGCCATCGGACAGGAGAACGCCTTCCCCTGGATCGAGAAGGACGCCGGTATCGAGTTCGGCAAATGGGATGTTCCGGTGGTCGACAAGGAGACTTTCGAGTCCAGCCGCAAGGGCGTCTTCTTCGGCGGCGACTCCGCGTTTGGGCCGAAGAACATCATCTGGGCCGTTGAGCACGGACACCAGGCTGCGATTTCCATCCACCGGCATTGCCAGGGACTCGGCCTGAGGGACCGCGCACCGCGCGAGGTTGAATTGCAATCGGCCAAGATGGGCATGTTCGAATGGCGCTATTCGAATGCCTACACCGCCGCCGAGCGCCGCGAGATGGAACATGTTGCCCTGGTCGACCGGTTCCAGCGCCTGAACATCGAGGTTGAACTCGGCTTCAATGCGGAACAGATCGCCGTTGAAGTTCAGCGCTGCCTGAACTGCGATGTGCAGACCGTGTTCGAAGCGCCGCTTTGTGAAGAGTGCGATGCCTGTATCGATGTCTGCCCGGTCGAATGCCTCGCCATTACGCCTGCTGCGGACAGCGAAGCAGAACTGCGCGCCTCGCTGAGCCAGCCCGAAGCGCCGGAAGACCAGTCTCTGTACGTGTCCACCGCCCTGCCCCTGACCGGCCGGGTGATGATCAAGGACGAGAATGTCTGCCTGCATTGCGGCCTGTGCGCCGAGCGCTGCCCGACGTCTGCCTGGGACATGAAGGAAGGCGTGATCAAAATCCCCCATGCGGATGACCAAGTGGAGACCGTGGCATGAACGGACCCGGCATCAATGACTTCACCCTGCGTATCGCAACGGTGAACGGCACAGGATCGGCCAGTGCAAACGGCCTGCTGATGAAAGCCATCTTCCGGATGGGCGTGCCTGTCGTCGGCAAGAATATCTTCCCCTCCAACATTCAGGGCCTGCCGACCTGGTATGAAATCCGCGTGACGGGCGACGGCTATGCCGGACGCGACGGCGAGACGCATTTTGTCATCGCCATGAACCCGGAGACCTATGCGGACGATTTGGCCGAGCTCGCCCCCGGCGGTGTCCTGCTCTACGACTCCACCTGGCCGCGCCCGCAGCTTCTGTCCCGTCCGGATGTGACCGTCCTGGGCGCGCCGCTGTCAGCAATGTGCAATGACGCCTTCAAGGCCGCGCGCTCGCGTATCCTGATGAAGAACATGGCCTATGTCGGCGCTGCAGCCGCCCTGCTGAACCTCGATCTCGGCGTGATCGAACAGCTGGTGACCGAAATGTTCGCGGGCAAGGAAAAGCTCATCCCACTGAACATGCAGGCCGTTGCGCTTGGCCATGACTATGCGAAGCAGAACTTCAAATGCCCGCTGGATTTCCGGGTCAGCCCGCTGGACAAGACCAAGGGCAAGGTAATGATCGACGGCAATACGGCCGCCGGCATCGGCGCGGTTTTTGGCGGCGCCACCTTCGGCGCGTGGTACCCGATCACGCCTTCCACATCGCTGATGGATGCCTTCCAGAAATATTGCGAAGAACTCCGCGTCGACCCGGAAACCGGACAGAACAATTTCTGCATCCTGCAGGCGGAAGACGAACTGGCAGCGGCCGGTCTCACAATCGGCGCGGCCTGGGCGGGGGCCCGCGGCTTTACACCGACTTCCGGTCCCGGTGTCTCTCTGATGAGTGAGTTCATCGGCTTTGCCTACTATACCGAAGTGCCGCTGGTGATCTGTGACATCCAGAGGGTCGGCCCGTCGACCGGAATGCCGACCCGGACACAACAATGCGATATCCAGCTCTGCGCCTACGCTTCACATGGCGACACGCGCCACCTCGTCCTGTTCCCCGCCAATCCGGGCGAGTGTTTCGAATTCTCCGCAAAGGCACTGGACCTCGCCGAACGGTTCCAGACCCCGGTCTTCTTCCTGTCCGATATCGACATCGGCATGAACGACTGGATGGTCGATGAACTGACCTGGCCGGAGGATTATGTGCCTGACCGCGGAAAGGTCCTCGATGCCGAGCAACTGGAAGAGATCGACGCTTTCTATCGTTATCTGGATGTAGACGGCGACACGATCCCTTACCGGACCTTGCCCGGCACACATCCCAAAGGCGCCTATTTCCTTCGAGGGTCCGGCCACACCAAGCTCGGCCGGTACACGGAAAAAGGGCCGGAATACAAGGAAGTCGTCGATCGTCTTTACGAGAAATGGAAACGCGCCGCCGCCTTCATGCCCGAGCCGGTCGTCAAGAAGGCGGAGCGCCAGGCACGCTACGGCATGATCGCCATCGGCAGCTCCGACGCGGCCGTCACCGAAGCGCGTGACCGTCTCGAAGCCGCCGGCGTCCCGGTCGATTACATGCGCGTCCGCGGTTTCCCGTTCAGCGACGACGTCACCGCCTTCATCGACGCGCATGAGGAAGTGTTCGTTGTCGAGCAGAACCGCGACGCACAGCTGATGAACCTGCTGATCACGGAAACCAGCGCGCCAAAGGAAAAGCTGGTGCCTGTTCTGCATTATTCCGGTGAACCGCTGAATTTCCGTTTCGTCTATGAAGCTGTGGAAACCGCCCTGAAAGTGAGGAAGATTGCATGACCTCCTTCGTTAAACCCAAGATCCGCAGACTGAACGAGCCGACCAACGGACTTGGCAAGACACGCGCGGATTATGATGGCGCGATGTCCACGCTTTGTGCCGGATGCGGCCATGACAGCGTGACCGCCGCCCTGGCCCGCTCTTTCTATGAGCTTTCGACAGATCCGAAAGATGTCGTCAAAGTCTCCGGGATCGGCTGCTCCTCCAAGACGACGACTTACTTCCTGAAGGACGCCCACGGCGCCAACACGGTCCACGGCCGGATGCCCTCCTTCGCGACCGGCGCGGCTGCCGTGAACAAGAACCTCACCTATGTCGGCGTATCGGGCGATGGCGACAGCCTGTCCATCGGGCTCGGTCAGATGGCTCATGCCATTCGGCGCAATGTCGACATGATTTATATGTTGGAGAACAATGGCGTATACGGACTGACGAAAGGCCAGTTTTCGGCGTCCAGCGATATCGGCTCCAAGGCAAAAAAAGGTGCCACAAACATGCTGCCGCCGATTGATCCGGCCATCATGGCGCTCTCCATCGGCGCGACCTTCGTGGCGCGCAGTTTTTCGGGTGACAAGCAACAGCTCGTTTCCCTCATCAAGGCCGGGATCGCGCATCGGGGCTTTGCCCTGATCGACGTGATCTCCCCCTGTGTCAGCTTCAATGACCACAAGGGGTCCACCAAGTCCTACGCCCACACATATCAATACTACCACAAGGCCGTGCACGCCGATTATGTGCCGCCAAGCGAAGAGATCACAGCCGCCTACGACGAAGGCGAAGCCATGCCGGTGGAGTTGCATGATGGCGGTTCCATCATGCTTCGCAAGCTGGACGCGGACTATGATCCGACCGACCGGGCATCGGCCATGGAGAAGCTGATGCAGAGCCAGCAGACGCAGGAAATCCTGACAGGCCTGCTCCATATCGACGAATCCCGCCCGGCGATGGCAGAACACAAAAAACTTCCGGATACGCCATTGCACTCCATCCCCTATTCGAAGCTCAATCCGGGGGCGGACGCCCTTCGGAAGCTTCAGGACGAGTTCCGCTAAACGCCCGCTCAGGCTGGCATGCGGCGAAAGGCCTGTTACACTCACCCAATCAGAAACGTTCCGGGTGGAAGTGTAACGTGCAGCTAGCTCAGATCCTAAAGCGCCTGACGGGGCTCGTCCTGCTTGCGGTCGCCGCCTGTGCCTCCCCTTCATCGGCACAACCGGCTGATTTCCCGGAGGAAGACCCAGCCTGGCCGCGAACAGAATTCACGATTTCAGATGGCGCAGCCGGGACAAAAGGCTTCAATACCCAACCTGCACGCAAGGAAGACTGGCCATTTTTCGCTGCCCTTCGCGGGACGCGTGAAGGTGTCGTCACCTATGACTGCGGTGGTACGGCCATCTCGTCAGAATGGGTCCTGACAGCGGCGCACTGTGTGGAAGGTGCCTCGGCAAACGCATCAGGGCGGTGGGAGCGGCCGGGCTCTGGCGAGCTGCAGATTGTGCTCGGCGCCAAAGACCTGACAGCCGTCACAAGCTCGAATGTCTATAACGCAATGGACGTACGGATCGCCCCCAGCTTCACGCGCGGTGGCCAGAACAAGGTTCCCGTGAATGACATCGCTCTGGTCCGTCTGGACAGGCCCTGGAACGGCCCCGTCGCACGGCTGTCCGCCAGCAGCGCGTCGGACGTCGACCGCTTCTTCGGCCCCGCCTACTTTGCCGGTTTCGGCAAGACGGACATGCGGCAGCAAAAGCCGGAGTCCTACACGTCAGCGGAAGGCCCCTTCGCCGCGTACACCAGCATTCTCGGCAATGCGATGATCCCGACGCGCAGCCCGGACGCCTGCAGCAATGATTACGAAGTGGAGGCTTATGACAGCGCCAGCATGATCTGCGCCGGGTATGACACCGGAATCATCGACTCCTGCCAGGGCGACAGCGGCGGCCCGCTCATCGCCAGGGACTTCGCTGGCAGGGTCTACCAGATCGGCATTGTCAGCTTCGGGGAGAGCTGTGGCGTGCGGGGCAAGCCGGCTGTCTATACGCGCGTATCCGGCTTCAAGGATTTCGTGCTGTCCGTCGTGCCCGACGCCGCTTTCGTGGACGCCAAGCCGGAAAAGACCGTCTACATGACGAAAGCCGGGCTTGAAAACCTGATCCGGACGCTCAAACCGGCTGAAGGCAAAATAGGTATCCGCATCAATGACGGCGCTTCGGTGTTCCGGTCCGGGGAGCGGGTCCGGATCTTTGTCGACCCTTCGATAAAGGGCCGCCTCTGGGTCTTTGATCTCGATCCGTCCGGCACCGTCAGCTGCCTCTTCCCCTGCAATGCGGGCGAAGTCGACACGGCACTTGTCGAGCCCGGCCAGTCTGTCGTTCTGCCACCCGGAGGGGTCTCGATCAGCGTGTCACCGCCGACCGTACCGGGCAAAAGCACGCTGGCCGCGTTCGTCCTGCCGGAACGCATGGCCCTTATCGGCGATACGCTGCCCGACCTCAGCCGCACCAAGGGGCCGATCAGGACGGTGTGGCAGTCTTATTCCGACATCCTCGTGTTCGAAGTCCGGGACGCCATGTCAGATTCCTCCCCTTCCGATCCCTATGCCAATACCGGCATGGGCTTGGTCACATATAGCGTCAGCGAGTGAGTCCCGTGATGAAGAGTTTCCTGCGCCTGTCTGTTGTCATTGCTGCAGTTCTGGGGCTTGCAACGGCATGCCAGACACGGCCTGACGACGCCCCGAGCGAGGCGCAACTCGCATGGACCAGTACGCTGGACGCAGATGCCCGCGCCTCTGACCGCATCGTCAACGGAGACCGCTCCACGCTGGCGCAGTGGCCGTATATCGCGGTTCTGCGGCATGAGACGCGAAGCGGCCGGCTGCAGTATTTCTGCGGCGGCACATTCGTCGCCCGCCGCTGGGTGCTGACCGCAGCGCATTGTTTCGAAGGGGAAACCCGCAGACTGGAGGACCGATGGGAGTGGAGTCCCCGCGCAAAACTCGAAGTCGTCGGCGGCACGGACGACCTCGGCGCCGGTGACGGAACCGTGTTTGAAGTGGACTCCGTCATGATCCATCCGGACTATAAGCCGACTATGGAGGTCTCACCCGGTGTCTGGGAGGGCTCCGAGAATGACGTTGCACTGGTCCGGATCGGACGCACATGGACCGGCCAGCTGGCCCGACTCTCATCCGGCGGCCCATCCGACAGCGACGCGAATGGCGCCCGCGCCTTCGTGGCCGGTTTCGGGAAGCAGGCAGATTCCGGCGCGCAGGCGAGGCTGGAGACATTCCGCATCGGCGCCACTGACCGCACGGGTCAGGCCGGTTCGCGCTACCTCTACCACGCTATGCTGCCCATGAAGCCGCCGGAGGTCTGCGGCGCGCAATATGCGGATCTGGCCTATGACGGCAGCACGCAGATCTGCGCCGGCCGCAAGTTCGGCGGCACCGACAGCTGCCAGGGCGACAGCGGCGGCCCGCTGGTCGCACTGGATGCGAGTGAGCGCACCTATCAGGTCGGCATTGTCAGCTACGGTTTCGAATGCGCTGCAGCGAAATCAGAAGGCGTCTACACCCGTGTCTCCCCCTATCGCGACTGGATCGAGACGACCGCGCGCGGTGCGATGTTCGTGGATGCAGATCCCGAGCAGGTATTCGTGGCGACGGCCGAAACCATGGAAGCCATGGCCCGGGTGCTGGCCCCGACCAGCGACCAGATAGACCTGTCCGTCACGCAGGAAGGCGAAGGAGGCAATGCCGCACTGAACATAGCGGTGACGCCCAAGATCGACGGGCGGCTCATTGTCTTCGAACTCGAGCATTCAGGCCGGATCAACACCTACTTTCCAAACGACCGGACGCCGGAGGAAAATGCCATTGTCAAAGCCGGGCAAACCGTCCGCCTGCCGGAAGTTCCGTGGATGGTCATCCCCCCGGCAGAAGGCGGCGCCACCATCTATGCTTTCGTCATTCCGGAAAGCGTTGCCTTCGCCGGTGACCTTCTGCCAACGCCAGCGCGGATGCGGACCGTCGCCGAAGAGGCGCAGCCGGAACGGGAGCCCATCGACTTTGCAACCCGCATGCTGACGGAAGTCGCCAACCGATCCAGTGAAGGTGGCCTGTCAGATTGGGCTGCGGCGACCGCGACTTACTGATCGTCACCGAGTTCGGCGGCCAGCAATTCCTCAAGCTTCAAGTCAGCCTGTTCGAGCAAGTCGTTCGCCGCGTCGATTTCGTCCGTCGGCTTCGGACCGCGCCAGTTGAGGTGCCGCTCAATATCGAACAAGGCATCTTCGACATCGTCCTGCGCCGGGATCAGGTAATCCGATGTGAGACCGTCCTGAGCGAGCGTCCGGCGGAGGTCCAGCACAGCGCGCCGCAGGGAACGTTCCAGCGTGCGCTGTGTGAGCAGCTCATCTGTGCGCTCTTCTTCGTCGGCTTCCCGGGCGCCGTCCTTATCGATCTGCCTGCGAAGTTCCTCCTCGGCAGCAGCCTGAACCGCGTTGGACCTTAACAGAGACCCGACATCGGACAGCAGCGGATCGCCCCGTTTGAGTTCCAGAACATCGACGAAAAGGTTGAAGATACCCGAATCACGGTCGACGCCCGAATAGTCGAGCGGCATCCACCCTGTTTCGAGTCCCGCCGCCGCCGCGCCCGATATATATTGTCCACGCTTCAACTCAGGAAATTTGAAGACACCCCGGGCAAAGCCAGACGCGTCATGAAACTCGACCGCCCCTTCGGGCGTGAACTGAACATAGGTGCGCGGTTCGGGCCGTTCGAAATCCAGAACCAGAAGATAGTCGCGGGAATCGTAGCGCGCCTGGCGCTCGAACTCGTTTGAAACGACTTTGAGAAGCTCTCCAGAAAAATAGCCAGACAGCTCATCGTCCGGAACGAGACGGATCTCGGCATAAAATGACGGCCGGGAGACAAGCCCCAGCCGGTTCCACTCTGCCAGGAACTCCGGCGGCGCATTGCCGAAGGCTGGTCCGGACGGGTCGAACCCTTCGCGGATCACATGAACGCACGCCGCGTTGCGATTGAATTCCATCATGTCCGGGCTGGTGAACAGTTTCCCACTGACAACGCCCGTGCTGCGGTCGATCTTCGGGGCGCCCATCTGCTGCAGCCAGGCACCAACAGAATCAAACGCCAGCATGCCGGCCTGAAGGGCCAGTTCCTGCCCGAACCCCAGCGTACGGTCGCCCGGCCCGCGGGTATCTTCCGGCAAACACGCATCATCCAGCATGACCCGCAGGTCGGAGCCCATACCGTCCGAAACGACCGGTGGCCGTGTATTGATGCTTCTTGTCAGACACCCGGTCAGCGCGGTGCACGCACCAATCATCGCCGTGAACGCCAGCAGGCTGCGCCTATTTCCCACGACCCGACTCCTCACTCTAAACCGGTCTGCCCTGTATCGGACACGCCCCGCTTTCCCCTGAGAAATCAATTCACAACAGAATTAGGGCCACCGCAACCATAACCGTGCCGGGATATGACATTCTGAATGCCAGTCACGCTTCGCCCGGCATGTTGCGCCCAGATCGGTTTCACCTCTTAAGCGACGATTTCCGGTCAGGCTTTCCCCATTGAGGGCCTGATGCGTGAAAGTCACACCCGGCATTGATCGTTCAAAATAATCAATTGGTCTAATCGCCACAGAATTGACTTCCGGCGAACAACGTGTTCATTCAATTTCAACAAGCGTTGAAATTACTCAACAATCGTTGAAGTGACGCGATCCATCAGGGAGGAATTAGGATGCACCCGAAAACCAGACTCGCATTGTATGCGCTCGCCGCGACGGCCTTGACCCCCGTTATGCCCGCCTGGGCACAGGACACCGGCGATCAGGAAGACACGACTCGCAAACTGGGGCCCGTCACGGTTACCGCGCAACGGCGCGAAGAAGACCTTCTGGACGTGCCCCTGTCCGTCACAGCCATCGGCTCCGAACGGCTGGAACTCACCGGCGCGGTCGATATCACCTCCATCCAGCGCTCCACTCCGAACGCCACGATTGAAGTCGCACGCGGATCGAACTCGACGCTGATCGCCTTCATCCGCGGTGTCGGCCAGCAGGACCCGCTCTGGGGCTTCGAGCCCGGCGTCGGTCTCTATGTCGATGACGTCTACATCGCCCGCCCGCAGGGCGCGATCCTCGACATTTTCGACGTCGAGCGTGTTGAAGTTCTGCGCGGCCCGCAAGGCACGCTTTATGGACGCAACACAATTGGCGGCGCGATCAAATATGTGACGAAGCCGCTGGGCGGCGAACCGGACCTGAAGGTCAAAGCCAATCTCGGCAGCTACAGCCAGGCCGACGTCATCGTATCCGGCTCCACGCCGCTCAGCGACACGTTCGCCGTTGGCGGCGCCATCGCGAAGTACACGCGAGACGGTTACGGCAAGAACCTCAATACGGGCGCTGAGCATTACAACAAGGACCTGCTGGCCTATCGCCTCAGCGCCGAATGGACCCCGACAGACGATTTCTCGCTCCGGTTCGCTTATGACAAGTCTGAAGACGACTCCAATGCGAAACACGGCCATCGCCTCCTTCCGAGTGCAGACGGCACGATCCCGGTTACCAGCGATGTTTACGACACCCGCGCCGGTATTGGTGACGACAACTCAGTCGAGACGGAAGGCTACTCTCTGACGGCTCAGTGGGACGTGAACGACATCGTCACCCTGAAATCGATCACGGCCTATCGTGAAGGCTCCACCATTACGCCCATCGACTTCGACGCCCTGCCTCAGCCGGACTTCGATGTGCCTGCGTACTACAATGATGATCAGTTCTCGCAGGAATTCCAGCTTCTCTACAATAACGGCCCGCTGAGCGGCGTTGCCGGCATTTACTACCTGGATGGCAATGCTGACGGCGCCTTTGACGTCATCCTCAGCTCCCTTGGCCTCTCGATCTACCAGGGGGGCGCGCAGGAGAAAGAGAACTTCTCCATCTATGGCGACTTCACCTACGAACTGAACGACAAGTGGAGCGTGTCGCTTGGCGGCCGCTACACCGAAGACAAGACGACGGCTGACGTTCTCCGTGAAGCTTGGCTTGGTCTCGGAACAGGGTCGTTCGATCCGTCGAACACGACGTCCGTTTTCCTCGTCACCCAGACCGACTATCAGGGCGTCGAGCGGAAGGACGACCAGTTCACGCCACGCGTGTCCGTATCTTACAAGCCGACTGACGACCTGAACCTCTACGCGACCTACGCACAGGGCTTCAAGGCAGGCGGCTTCGACCCGCGAGCCCGTGAAGACCTCGACCCGACCGGCCTCTCCCGCCAGGGCTTTGGCCCGGAACAGGTCGACTCCTACGAGTTGGGGATGAAAGGCTCGTTCTTCGATGACAGCCTCCTGCTCAACACGGCAGTGTTCTTTGCGGACTATACGGATCAGCAGATCACCGTTCAGAGCGGCGCAGACACCGACAATGACGGCGTGAACGACACGTTCGTATCGTCCGTGTTCAACGCTGGCGCGTCCGAATACAAAGGCCTGGAAATCGAGGGCACCTGGTTTGCCACCGACAACCTGACCCTGTTCGCAACGCTCGGCTATATCGACGCTCAGATCAATGAGATCCTGTCTGGCGGCGTCAACGTCGCCGACGCGTTCGTGACGCAGAACACGCCGGAACTGCAGGGCCAGATCTCTGCGAACTACAACTATGACCTGGGCGCAGACCGCGGCGAACTCTCTCTGACCGGTACAGTCTCCGGCCGTGACGAGTACTACCTGTTCAACGTTCCGAACGAAGGCTTCCCGGCCGGGCAGAGCGCCATCTTCCCGGGTGGCGGTCCGAAACTGGATCCGTCTGGCTACTACCTGTTCGATCTCAGCGCTGTCTGGACGTCGCCCACTGGCAAGTACCGCGTCGGCCTGCATGGCCGGAACCTGACGGACGAAGAATACCGCGTGGCAGCCTACAACTTCGTCACGCCGAGCCAGCTCGGCCTCGACTCTGCCTATTCGGCCTTCTACGGCCCACCGCGGACCTTCACTGTTTCGCTGTCAGCTGACTTCTAAGCGGATGGCGGGGGCAGCTTTCTGTCTCCGCCACCGATCATGACTTCCGTTATCGCTCAGATACGGACGCGTCATTCCTCCTTCAACGACGCGCGGACGGCCCTTTGCGGGGCCGTCCTTTTTTATCCGCTGTCATCTGCTTACGGAATGCTTCAAATCCGGCCGTGGTGAACTGCACCATGTGCTCGCAGGCATCCATCAGGTCGCTGGAACGGCACGAGCCGCCAGAGAGATGATCGATACGTCCGGTCTGGGCGAATGTCAGCGTCAGGGCGCCTGACAGGCAATGATAGCCCCAGTACAGATCCCGGTCCTCAACGCCCGGCAGCGCGAGACGGAGCGCGTCCATGAAGCGGTAAACGAGCGGATCGAAGAACTGGGTCATCAACTGCCCGCCCCATTCGGGCGAGTTGTTCACATAAGCGATGAGGGCGTAATAGTTTTTCCAGCCCTCTTCCTCGACCTGCTCTCCCGTCAGCATCGGCTCGAGATAGGCGCGGATAATCGCTTCGACGCTCGGCGCCTGATCGCTTTCCACAAGACACTGGTCCAACTGATCCAGACGGGCCTTGTTGAGAATTTCTGCGCGCCGGAACAGAACCGCATCGAACAGATCGCGCTTCGGGCCGAAATAGTAATTGGGCAAAGCGAGGTCGACCCCCGCACGCCTGGCGATTGCCCGCAATGTCACGCCGTCATAGCCATGCTTTGCGAACTGTTCCTCAGCCGCATCGAGAATAGCGGTCCGCCGGTCCAGTCGGGGTTCTGTTTTGTTCACACTCATACAACGCTAGTAGACTGCACACTCAGGGAGATCAACGATACCCCTAGGTGACATACCCAGGGCCCTCACCAAGCTTATGCTTGCCATCTCCTCAGGAATAGTCCAATTTCAACGCTTGTTGAATAAATAGAAATACCGATCAGGTATCAAGAAGCAGGGGAAGAGATGTGAGCGACGCTGTTCGGCCACTTACAGGGCATCCAGCTGATTTGCTGCCATGTGACTATCGGCAGGCTCAGGGCAGAACGCCCCTGCCAGGGAACCGCCCATGACAGATGACATTTATTACCGCTCTACGGATGGGTTGAATCTCTATGCGAAGCGCTACGGCGCAGCAGATGCACCGCTCAGCATACTGTGCATGCACGGCCTGACCCGGAATCACAAGGATTTCGAACCGATGATCGCGGACCTGCCGGACCGCTATCAGTTCATTGCCATCGATGTGCGAGGCCGCGGCCTTTCAGACCGGGACCCGAACGCAGAGAACTATTCTCCCGCTGTCTATGCCGGCGATATGGCTGCCTTGCTGGACCATTTGAACCTGACGCGTGTTGCACTCATAGGAACATCGATGGGCGGACTGATGTCCATGATCATGATGAAGACCATGCCGGAACGCATCAGCGGCGTTGTCCTGAACGATGTCGGCCCCGTCTTTGAGAAATCAGGACTGGACCGGATCGCCGCCTATACAAGTGACACCGAACCAAAGGCCGGGTGGGACGACGCGGCCAGATCCGTCGGGGAAGTTCAGGCAGAGATCTTCCCCGACTATGGCCCGGAGCAGTGGATGGCCTTTGCCCGCCGCACCTATCGGGAACTGGATGACGGACGCGTGGCGCTTGACTACGATCCGGCCATCACCCGCACAGTCGGACAAGTGCGCCCCGGCCTCCTGACACGGATCGCCATGTGGAAGCTCTACAAGGGAATGTCGAAGGTCCCGCTTCTTCTGATCCGTGGAGAAACATCCGATATCCTGTCGGCAAAGACTGCCGCAAAGATGATCAAAAAACACCCTGACGCATCCCTCGTTACCGTTCCCCGCATAGGACACGCCCCCATTCTCGACGAACCGGAAGCCCTGAAAGGCATCCGGACCTTCCTGGCCAATATAGAAGCTCGCACATGACCGCTGTCACGCCTACCGCTCCCGCCACCGCCATTCCCGGCCGCGCCTGGGTCCTTGCCGTACTGACTCTGACCTACACGTTCAATCATATTGATCGTCAGGTCCTGGTGATCCTGCTGGAGCCGATCAAGGCAGAGCTGAACCTGCGTGACGGGGACCTTGGTATGCTGACCGGCATCGTGTTCGCCGGCTTTTACGCCACGCTTGGTATTCCGGTGGCGATGTGGGCCGACCGGGGCAACCGCCGGAACATCATTGCGCTCGCCCTGACAATCTGGTCGGCGATGACCGCGCTGTCCGGATTGGCCCAGACCTACTGGCAATTGCTGCTGGCACGCATGGGGGTTGGTGTTGGGGAAGCTGGCGGTACACCGCCTGCGACATCCATGATCGCGGACCTCTACCCGCCAAAGGAACGCGCCACAGCGATGGGCATTTACACGACCGGCATTGGCCTCGGCGTGATGGCTGGCTTCGCCCTTGGCGGAATCATCTACGAACATTTTGGCTGGCGCGCCGCTTTCTTCGTGGCCGGGGTTCCTGGCTTGTTGCTGGCATTACTTGTCCGCTTCACGGTGAAAGAGCCTGCGCGTGGCCTGGCCGACCAGCAGCAGGTGGAGGGGGATGCGCCGTCCTTCCCGGAAACGATCCGCTTTATCCTTGGTCAGTCGTCCTATCTCTGGCTGCTGGCCGGATGCCTCCTGATCTGTATTTCCTCGAATGCGTTTCTCGTGTTCACCTCGGGCCACCTGCAGCGCACTTATGGCCTGACCCCCGGTGAAGTTTCCTTGCCGCTCGGCGTGCTCATTGGCGGTGTCGGCAGCGTAGGCGCTGTTGTACTGGGCGCAGTTTGCGACCGCCTGTCCGCAAAGGATATGCGCTGGCGGCCGCTGATGATTGCGATCTGCGCAGGTCTTGCCCTGCCGTTTGCCTGGATGTTCCTGCACGCCCCGAATGTCTGGGCGGCCTATGCATGGAATCTGGTTCCGGCTTTCATCGGTCTTATTTATGCGAGCATCGCCTACACCGCGTCACAGGAACTGGTTCAGGTCCGCATGCGGTCTTTCGCATCAGCCTTCATGTTGTTCTGCCTGACGCTCATCGGTATCGGCGGTGGGCCCTGGATCGCAGGCGAGCTCAGCGATTATTTTGCGGCGCAAGGCGCACAGAATTCTCTCGCGAGATCCCTGGAAATGATGCTGATGTTCAATCTTGCATCCATCGCCTGCCTGCTCATGGCCACCCGCAACTACCGCCGCGACGCTGCGCGCGCCGCAGCAGCGTGACGCGCCAGAGGGCCTTCACCCCTCTAAAGCAAAAAAGTCCGTAGCTGGGCTAACCAGACCAGTGCGATGCCAATCGCCAGGAAAGGGCCAAACGGCATCAGTCCGGAGGGTTTACGTCTGGCCAGCATGAGGACACCCGCAAACAACAAGCCTGAACTGCTCGCGATCAGCACGATCCAGGGAAGGCCAATCCAGCCACACCATGCGCCACCGGCGGCGAGCAATTTTGCATCCCCCCGGCCCAGCCCGTCACTACCGCGTAAAGCGCGGTATCCCTTTTCTACCGCAAAGAAAAAGAGATAACCCGCAAGAGCGCCGATTATTGCGGCCCAGACACTCCCGGTAAAATACCAGAACTGAACGATCCCCGCGCCAATCAAAGGAAGGGTCAGGACATCCGGCAAGCGCATGGTTCGCAAATCGATCCATGAGAGCGCGGCCAACGCCGGCAACAGAACAATGGCCCAAAGCAGCACGTCAGTGTTCATGATGATGCTTTCCCTACCCGGCCCCGCCGTCACCGGCTTAGCATAGAAGGAACACCCCAAAACGAAAACGCCCGGGCTCATAGCCCGGGCGAATTGCAAAATGCTCTGATCCCTCTCAGAGAGACGACGAAATCGCCGGACCTTTCAGGGTGTAGACATCGTTGCCCAACGCCACATCCATTTGCAGGAAGCCTTCCTCCATCGAAGGAATGGAAGCAGGAAGCTTGTCTCCGATGCCGCGCATCAGCGTTGTTCCATTTGCTGAGACGACCGACCAGCCGACCGGCTCGAATTTCTCGCTGTAGTCTGCGGTCAGTTTGGCACGAGCCGCGGCAACAGTCGGCATCGGCGCGTCCAGACGCCCGTCGATCCGGGCGAACAGTTCCACGACATACACCACGCCATTCGCTTCAATGGCAGCAACGCCCATATGGTCGAACGCGTTACGCTTGAAGTTTTCGGCATTCGCCTTGTCGGCCATCATGACCTTCTGAATGTCTTCGGCAGACGTACCAGCCTTGACGACGACCACATTGGCACCGAAGGCACCGATCAGACCGCTGCGTTCCATCATCCGCACACGGTCCAGGTGCGTCCGGCCTTCCAGGTCTTCATGAGCGGCGTAGCCGCGCACAGCCATGTCATAGGCATGAAGACGGGCCGCATCCATCAGCGAGCTGAGCGCCTCAAGTTCAGACGCGCCGTGATCAGCGCGCTGTTCGCCGGCAAGGCGCAACAGCTGGTTTGCCGTAGCCGAGTCCGTCTTGATGCCGTCGATGCCTTGAAGACAGGCATTGGCTTCTTTCTGGAACGCCGTCGGCGTAATCCCGTAACCATCGGATAGGTCACAGGCAGGATCTGCAAAGGCGGGCCCGCTCAGAGCCGCAAGGGCTAGCGCCGAAACGGACAGAAATTTGTATGTGCTTCGTAACATAACTGTCACACTACGCTGTGTGACGATTATGTGTCAATTACGTACAATATTGAGTATTTTTTATGTATCGCAGCAATTACTACAGGACACATTAGGTCATTCAGGCTGGCAAGCGGTCAATCCTGTAAGCGGCGTTATGATTTCCCAGCCCTGAACATCCTGTGAAATCATGCGGGCGAGCGGCACTCTGCGCCCTCCATCGATCTCCTCACCCGGCGACAAGGTCAATGAGACCGGTCGCGAATCTTCACTGCGAAGGGTCATCTGCGTCAGAAACTGCCCGAAAATATCTCCGCTTTGCGACTCGATCCCCATCGTCTGTTCCCGCCCCTCAAACACCATTTGCGCGGTATCGGTACCGGCAACATGGAAAAACACAAAGTGACGGGGTTCATCGCGCGACCAGAGGAACAGGCCACAGGTTCCCGGTTCAAGTGTCTGGGCCGGCAGCGAATTCGTTGCCACGACATCGGCCGCCGGGCCTGCGGCATTCTTGTTCGCCGGCACGGAGGTGTCTGACGACGCACAGGCAGATACAAACACCAGACTGCAAACCAAAGCTCGAAACATCATTGGCTTCTCTCCCCTTGCCCATTCTCTTGCGTGTAGACAAACCGTCCCGCTTCGTTGGTAAACCCGGCCAGTAGCAGAGCACTCGCCTGATCCTCCGGCACATCCCATAGTTCCAGCCGGCCGCCACCATTCAGATAGGCGTTCGCCGAAATCTGCGTGCCGTCGGCGGCCCGGCCCTCCATGGAAATGGCCAACTGCCCCTGGTCACATGATAGCGTACCGATCAATTCCGGCCAGGTCGCTCCGTAAACGGCTGATATGCGCGACAACGCATCTGTTGTGGCATGTCCACTTGCCTCCCGGCACCCTGTTCGCGCGGCATCAATTGAAACATTTGTCAGGCGCAATGAAACATCCTGCGCAGGAAAAGAGGATGAAATACGTGTCGCATCGAAAGTCAGCGCAGCCTGCCCTTTGCGGATTCGGATGCCATTGGATGCCAGGCCGGCGAGTGCGTTGCCACGCCCGTAGGGACCACTCCAGCGGACCATATGGCCAGGCTCCCCCTTCAGGACACGTAGCAGACTGAAGTCACCCTCCACAGCCCCTGCCACATCCCCCTGAACAACAAGCCCCGTAACCTGGCCATGCCAGACCGTACCGCGCGCTTGCTGCCAGCCGATGCCCTGCTGAACAAGGCCCGACTGCCTCAGTGCGAACAAGAGCGGGATGTTGGCGACCAGCGCACAAGCGAACACACCGACAAACGCCGTGGAAAGCAGCAGCTTTTTTCCCATCAGGAACCGCCTCCACCAAATTCGAAACTTGCCCGCACCGTGCCCGACGCATCGGCAAAAACCGACGCCTGCGCCGGCTGCGCGCCCAGCTGACGCTCAGCCATTTCCAACCAGGAAAACAGCGACTGTACAGACGCCTGATCAAACTGAATGATAATCGCGCCGCGTTCATTTGTCTGAAGGCGTGAAACGGCAAGACCGCGCTGGCTGGCAAGATCGACCAGACGCGCCCTCAGATCCTCACCAGAAACAGACATCTCAGGCATGTCACGACCGCCGCCAACAACAGGCCGTGCCGCCACAACGGCATCCAGCGTGCGGGATGCAACCGCCAGAGACGATTCGGCGCTCTCCCTGGCCGCCAGCAACGGACGCACGATCAGGACATTCGCCAGCAGAGCCGTTGCCAGAAGTCCGGCAAACAGGATCAGAAGACGCTCCCGCACCGACCGGGTGGACCAGTATTCCATCATGACGGCAACTCCAGGATCAGATCGCCCACGACACGGCCATCCTCGACCCGGGCGTCTCCGAGGCGAACGGCCAGCCCTCCGGACTCGATAGAGGATTTCAGAGCCTCGTCATCACCGAAAGCGCTATAGATCAGTTTGGCCTGCAGCTGGCCGCTGCCGGCATCGTAGCGAAGGCTTGAAAGCTGGGTTCCTTCGGCCTGACCCAGCGCCGCATACAGGACGCCCGTCATCTGCCTGAAACTGACTGCCCGCCCTTCTGGTCCTCCAGACCGCTGCCGCACGGCCGTCAGGATGTTTGACGGAACAGGCTCACCGGGGAAAAGGGCCGAAAAATTATCGCGCGTTTGCTGCGTTAGCTCTGCTTCCAGCTGTTTCATCGTCTGAATACTGGCAAATGTGTAGAGGCCCCAGACAACCGCCAAGGCTGCCGCAAGCCCCGCTAGCAGGCGGAAACGCCTGAAGTCCACCGGAAGTTCAGCCTTTCGCGCAAATTCCGCCTGGCGCAAATCAATCCCGGTTTCGCCGGACGCAACATATCCTGCCAACAGAAGCAGTGCGTCGTCTGGAACCTCAACCGCCTGGCCTGCCTTGTCGAGAAGCACCGAAACAAGTTCTTCGGGGAGGGATTTGTCGATGGCGAGTCTCACGCCCCCGGCGGCGGCGATAATGTGCTGGCCAACATCCTGCGGAGCTGCGCCCTCTGGCAGCAAAGTCACATCCGGAACGAGACGGGCATCCTCCAGCCCCGCCTCTGCCAAGCGCAACATCCACGCGTCCATGACAGCTTTTGCCACGAGACAGGCATCGGCCTGCTCACCACTTTTCTTGCGCGGGTCAATCGCGACATGCAAAGTTTCGACCGGGACAGAGACATCATCCTCGACCGCAAAGCGGGCCGCACGCAGCCAGTCTGCGCGCCGTGTGCCCACCAGCCTTACCTGCGCCAGCGCCACTTCGGTCGCCGGCACAATGACGGTCACCTCATCGGAACCGGACGGCATGACGTCTGGCCGTTCCACAGCGACGCGTCCCTGCTCAACTGCCACAAATCGCCAGCTCTCGCCTGGCGCTGGCAGCAAGCCAACAAAATGCCGGGCCATCAGAATTCCCTCCGCACCAGAGATATGAGCGCGACATCGCCGCTTTCTGCGCGCTGGTAAAGCGCCTGGTACCCGGTGACCAGATCACCGGTGCCAATATCCATATCAGCCGCCAGGAAGCTGGACTTGATCGACAGAGCCGCTTCGTTGCGCGCATCCGGAGCAATCCGGTTCACGACGTCTTCTGCCAGAAAATCATCCACTTTCAGCCATCCCCCAGTTGGGCGGGATTCGATCAGAGACCGGGCGTCATCCTCAGTCAGCTCGCCTGAAAACAGCGACACCAGAAGCGGCGCCTGTGCTGGCATGAGCGTATTTATGTTGAGGACAGACTGTTCCCGGCCGGGACGAAGGCATAGAAGCCCCTCCACCCGCGACCTGACATCTGCATCGAAACCTGCAACCGATCTCAATTCGCTTATACTGCGCAGCTGCGTATTCGCGGCGCGATACGGTTCGGCTTGAGAGGCGTAGTATCCATCCTCGGCACCATAGGTGCGTGAGGAAAAGTCTGCATCCACCCAATCCGCCAGCTTCTGACCGAGAGACTGGGCTTCCGCATTGTTCAGTCCGGCCGCCACCAACAATGTTTCAAACGGCGCCAGCGCGTTTTCACTCACACCGCCATCTCCGGCCTCATCAATGAGGGCATTCAGATTGAAGCAGTTCGAAGCTTCCTGTGCCTGCAGCACAACCATGCCTCTGCCTGCAGGCAAGGTCACCGGATTGGAAAGAAGGTCTGACTCCAGGTTCAAAACGCCTTCGGTCACTTTCATCAAATCTGTCAGGCGGGACGCAGCCGCATTCGCCGCCCCGCGCGCGACCCAGAAAGTTTCAGCGCGCGAATTGGAGGACTTCGCGATGAGGACGGCACGCGCCAGCGCATCCGTCGCAGCAATGGCAGCGGCGGACATCAGCATGACGATGACCAGTACCGAAAGCAGGCTTGCGCCTGTTTCTTTGTCAATTCGCACGCTCATCCGCCCCCTCCCATAATGAAGAGCTGGGTCAGCACGTCCTTGTCTGAATATTCGATTTTCAGTTCGATTGCTTCGGGCATGTCCTCAGAACCGGCATTCCATTCTGGCAGCCAGTCCCGCCCATTGAAATAACGTGCTGTCATGCGGTCTACGCCGGCTGCCAGGACGCGCTCCACATAAGGTGTCTCAGAAGAGGGATCAGGTCTCAACCAGGCGCGGCGGACCAATTCGCCGTTCCGAAATGTGTATTCGATCGCGAGGAGACTGGACCGGGTATCGTCCGGAGCCGGATGGCTCCAGCCATCACGGACCAATGCGAGAAACGAACCTGATGTGTAGCCAGGGCGCTCCGTCTGCCCAGCCAGGGAAATGGTATTGGCAAAATCATCCCGCATCAGCGTGTGCGCCAGGTCCGCACTGCTGACAGCCTCTGTGGTCTGACCCAGCCGATCCGACGCCCTGACTGTTCCAATAAGAAGCGTTGAGCCTGCAATGGCAATCATCGACGTCAGCGCCAGTGCGACAAGCATTTCGATCAGGGTAAATCCGGCATCGCGGCTCATGGCGCCACCCTTACCAGCGTATCGCGAGTGGCCAGTTGCTGCCCCGTCGATGCGTCGCTCACCGTCACGCGGACGCCTGCCAGGCCTTCAGGTTCGCGGACTTCTATCTGTCGGACCCATTCGAAACTCTGCCCCCGCTGTTCGCTCTGACCTGACATGGAACCCGCGCGCAGAACCGCCGGATCGGCCACCGCCTCGACAAGTCGGTTGTCTGCTTCAATAGCAGCGAGCGCCAGGCTACGCGTATGCCGGGCATTCGCAGTCGTTTCATTCACCAGGTGAGCAAGCCCGATCGCCGCTGTGGAAAACACCATCAGCGCCACCATCACCTCGGCAAGGGTGAAGCCGCGGTCGTTCATCGATCCGGCCGCCCGGTAAGTGCAACGTCCAGAACTTTCGCGCCCTTCGCAAACCGCACATCGGGGCCGGATACTATTCCGGAGGCGTCTGCAATAATCTGTGGGCGAACCTCTTCCGCCTCGCCCTGTTTGTCGGTGACAAGACTGGCGGTGACACCGCCCGTCAACCGCCGGGCCGTTCCCTGAACTGGCAGCCAGCGCCCATTAATGCGCGTGTAAACCAGGTATGTATTCTCTTCGAAACGGATGCCTTGCGCCTGCCCCCGGGTGATTGCCTGATCCATGGTGCGGGCCAGCACCGTTTCGAACTGAGCCGTTTCGGTCTGCAGGGCATCGGGCCGTGACGGCATAGCCATCACGACCATGGCGCTTGCCAGCGCCATGATGAACAAGGCGACCATGATCTCCACAAGGGAGAAGCCGCCATCCCGATACAGGCCTCTACGCACGAAACAGCCTATTCCCAGTTACCGATGTCGTCTGCCGTTCCGGGTTTGCCGTCGGGTCCGGAAGAGTAAACATCGTAGCCTGTACCGGACCTCTGCCCCGGCACGTCATACTGATAAGGATTGCCCCATGGGTCGTCGCGGAGGCGCTTGATATAACCGCCCGGCCTGTAGGTCGCGACATCCGCGCCAGCCGGAGGCGTCTTCAGCGCTGTCAGTCCGGCATCGGCGCTCGGATAGGCATACATGTCGAGGCTGTACATTTCGAGCGCGCTCTCAAAAGCAGCGATGTCCGCACGGACTTTGCCAACCCGGGATTGTTCCCCCACCGGGGCCACATTGATGATGACCAGGGTCGCCAGCAAGCCCATGATAAAAATCACGACCATCAGCTCCACAAGGGAAAACCCGCTGTCTTTGCGCGGCTTGGCCTCTTTGTTCGTTTCATCTGACACCATGGCAGTGCCTCCTATGACATAGCGAGTGTGTTGAGTTGCAGAATGGGCAGCATGATTGACAAGACAATCAGTCCGACAATCCCTCCCATCAGCACAATGATAAGGGGTTCGGCGACCGCCAGCAGTGCTGCTGACCCGGTTTCGAACTCCGTGTCGAGAAAATCCGCCGCCCGGTTCATCATGCCCGGAACATCGCGTCCGGCCTCTCCACTGGTGACCATATGTACCATCATCGGCGGAAAAGCGCCCGTCGCGGACAGTGCCGCCGAAAAAGACCCGCCTTCCCGCACCCGTTCCGCGATGAAGTCTGCAGCATCGGCAAAGACGGTGTTGTTGGCGGCGCCTTTTGCCCCCTCAAGGGATTCGAGCGCCGTGGCGCCCGATGCAGACAGTGTCGCAAAGACCCGTGCAAAGCGGGCCGCCGCCACAGTGCGCGTCTGCTGCCCGATCAGGGGCAGCTTCAGCACGGCGCGGTCCAGGCTGCGCCGCATCGCCGGCTGACGCAACAAACGCGCACCAAGGAACGAAAGCGCAGCCAATAGCAATAGGATGATCAGGCCATACTCTCTGACGCCATTGGACAGGGCTATGACCACCCGTGTCAGAAGCGGCAGCTTGGCGTCAAATAGATCGAACTGCTCCACAAGACGGGGAACGACGATCACCATCAGGGCAACCACCATGCCCAGCGCCATGACAGACAACAGGGCCGGATAGATCAGCGCGGCACGCACCTTCTGGCGCAATTGATAGGAGCGCTCCAGATAAGTAGCGAGACGTTCCATAATGTCGCCGAGTTTGCCGGACATTTCTCCAGCAGACGTCACGGCGCGCACGAGCGGCGGAAATGCATCTGGCGCCAGCGCCATCGCATCGGACAGGCGCGCCCCTTCGACCACGTCAGCCCGGACGGTATGCACGGCCTTCTGGACGGCGACCGGATTTTCATTCCCGGCACAAGCCCCCAACGCCTGCTCCACGGCAAGCCCGGATTTCAACAGCACGGACATCTGACGAACCAGTAGCACGCGTTGCTTTTCGCTGATGCGGCCACGGCGAACAACCGACCGCGCCTGTTTCTCTGCCACCGGGTTCACATTGAGGACCATAAGGTCCCGAAGCCGCAACTCCCTACGAGCCGAGCGGGCACTATCGGCAGAGATCACGCCAGAGCGGCGTTTTCCGTCATTGTCGAGGGCAACATATTCAAAGGCGGCCATTACTGACCTCCTTTCCTGCAGGCCCGCAGCACCTCCGCAACGCTTGTGTCACCGGAGACGACATAGCGGCGCGCATTATCCAGCAGACGATCGTGGCTCGCGAAAGCCGCCTGATCAATCGCGTCCTCTGACGCACCATCCCCCAGCAGGTTACGAATGTCCCGGTCCGCGATCAGCAATTCGTATACACCGAGCCGTCCGATAAAACCGGTCTGAGCACATGCCAGGCATCCCTGCGGGTCATATACGGTCAGCTGCGTTTCCCCGTCCAATCCGAGTGCATCGCACTCAGCATGCGTCGCTATCCGGGGCGTTTTGCAGGAGGGGCAAAGCTTTCTGACAAGCCGCTGCGCCATGATCGCGCGAAGTGTCGAGGAAAGCAGATAGTCTTCCACGCCCATATCCCGAAGGCGCGTGATCGCACCGGATGCGGAATTGGTGTGCAAGGTTGAGAGCGCCAGACGGCCGGTCGACGCGAACTCGAAGGTCACTTCAGCGGTTTCAGAGTCCCGGATCTCGCCAACCATCACAACGTTCGGATCCTGCCGCAGGATGGAACGGAGCGTGGCTGCGAAGTTCAGGCCGACCTTATGGTCCATCTGGGTCTGGCTGATGCCGGGCAGTCCGTATTCGACCGGATCTTCCAGAGTCATGATATTATCACGCCCCGTATTCAGGCGCGAAAGGGCCGAATACAGGGTGGACGTTTTACCCGACCCCACCGGCCCGGTCACAAGAATAACGCCATTGGGCTGGCTGAGCGCATCCGCGAACCGCTGATACGTGTCCTCATCCATGCCAAGATCGGTCAGGTCCAGCAGAGCATTCTTGGTATCCAGAAGACGTAGGACCACCCGCTCGCCATAGCGCGTGGGCAGGGTTGCCACGCGCACATCAATAGACTTTCCGCCTGCTGACAATGAAATACGGCCGTCCTGAGGAAGACGCTTTTCAGCAATATCCAGCCGGGACATGACCTTGATACGGGAGACGATTGGCGCCGCCAGTTTTCTGGGCGGCGTTAGGACTTCCACAAGGTCACCATCAATCCTGTAGCGGATCGAGAGCGTATCTTCAAAGGGATCGATGTGAATATCGGATGCCCGGCGCTTCATCGCCTCATGGATGAGCCCATTGATCAGCCGGATCACCGGCGCATCGTCCTGCCCGTCCAGCAAGTCAGCTGCCTTCGGGAGATCATCGATCAGACTCTCAAGTCCGTCGCGGGAATCTACTGCCGCATTGACGCTATCGCCGGCGAGGGCACCGGAGGCAAAGACATCGGCCAACGTCCGCTCGTAGGAATCACGATCCAGAGCCTCAAGCTGAAATGCGGCGCCAAGCGACCGGCGCGCTTCCACCAGAACCAGCGGGTCTGCCCCTGCCCGCACGCCAACAGTCAACACGTCTCGCCCAGGCAAAACGACAACGCCCTTGTCCTTGGCAAAGGCGTAAGTGAACTGTTCAATGGCGGGGGCTGAAATCATTGAGGCGGCGGACTCCCCAGAACCTGATTCACGAAGCGATCCAGAGACTCCGCACTGTTCTCCTGACCATCCCACAGCTCCTGCGCTCGCAGGTATCGATAGGAACGGGTCGTGGCATTCCGGGCATCAGTGCGGTTGCGCACGATTGTCGGCCGGATGAAGACCATGAGATTGGTTCGGGCAAGCCCCTTGCCCTCGGAACGGAACAGGCGGCCCGCAACCGGTATATCCCCCAACACCGGCACTTTCTCGTTCGTCATGCTTTCTGTCTGTTCGACCAGGCCACCGAGAACAATGATCTCCCCATCGTCAGCGATGACGCTGGTCTCTATCTTCCGCGTATTGAAAATAAGATCTGTAGACGATCCGGTCGTAATCGCCTGAGCGATGTTGGAAACTTCCTGGATGATATCGAGGCGGATCGTATCATCATTCGAAATACGGGGCGTAACATTCAGGCCTACACCGACATCCCGGCGCTCAACGGTCCGGAACGGGTTCGAGTTGGAATCTCCCAGCACTTCGCCTGTTGCGACGGGAACTTCCTGCCCCACCAGGAGCGAGGAGGTTCCGTTGTCGAGCGTCATATTGAACGGCTTGGACAGGATGCGTGACTGAGTGTCGTTCTCCACGGCCGTCAAAATGGCACCAAACAAGGTATCGCCATCCTGCCCGCCAACCCCAACACTCAAGCCCGACAGCCCAAGCAGGGAGTTGATCGCCGCTTCAGCAAAAGGGTTGGTCTCGGTGTCGCCCGTGTTGAACGGCGTATCCGAACTGAGGGCCCCGGCAAGCGCCAGCATGCTGGGCGCAGACCGAGAATAATTGGTCGACACGAACGGCACGGTGGAATCATTGCTGCCAGACACGAGGAACTGAAGACCAAGCTCCCGCGCGGTGTCGTCCGACATTTCCACGATGATCGCTTCGACCAGAACCTGAGCGCGGCGCCGGTCCAGATCGGTAATGATGCGCTCTAGCGCACCGAGCGTTTCCGGCGGGGCGCTGATGACCAGGGAATTCGTCGGCTCGTGCTGGGCAATGGTCGTACTCGCCTCCAGCTCCCCGCCTGCCGCTCGCCGGGCGTCCATCGCAACAGCCATTTGCTGCAACACCGGAACGAGATCGACGGCGGTGGCATTGTTCAGGGGAATAACTCTCAACGAGTCTTCAGTCCGGTCATGCGAGTCGAGTTCACGGCTGACTTCGACGGCCCGCCGAACCAGCGCTTCATCGCCCTGCAGAACCACAGCATTGCCGGACTCCGACGACACCGCCTGGAAATTGATCGCTGCAGCATTCTCTCCGGGCTGAACAGAAAGCGCCGTCAGAATGCTGGCCATTTCACGTGCCGGTATATTCTTCAGGCTGATGGTTTGTGTAACAGACGGATCCGTATCGATCTGCTTCAGCATAGCGCGGAGCCGCGGAAGGTTCGAGGCGTAGTCCACGACCACAAGTGTATTGGACGCATTGTTCGCAACCACCTGCCCCTGCTCGGCGATCAGTGGCTTGATCACAGCGGCAACATCCCGCGCGGAAGAATGCTTCAGCGCGAAGATTTCCGTGGTGAATGTATTGGAGTCGGCGGAAGAGACGCTTGCATCCGAGACGGCCTGGCGTTCCGGCACGATCCGGTAGGTCGACCGGCCGGCCGGCACAGCCGTAAATCCGTGAACGCGCAGCGCGGACAGGAATACGTCAAATACCTGGTCGCGTGTCAGCGGCGTTGAGGACGAAACGGTTACCCGCTTGGTGCGCGCGTCGGGATGCACGATGAACGTGTAGCCTGTCACGGTCGAAACGTCCGCAATCAGAGCGGAAAGTTCGACATCATCGAAATTCATCACATGACGCGTTGGTTCAGGACTGCTTTCGCCGGCAAGAGCGAATGCACTTGGCGCCGATGCGGCAAACAGAACTGCGGAGAGGGCGGATTTGAATTTCATAAGCTACGGGTTCTCCGCTAGCGTAAATACCTGATCAATCTGTCGACCGTCGCGATCGATCCTCAAACGAACTTTCTTTAATGAAGAAAGTTTCATGGCGAGTTCTCCAGGCCCCGTTGATCCAACGGGAATACCATCTACCGACAGAATGATGTCTCCGGACCGCAGCCCCGACTGCTCGAGAAGCTGCTCGTCGCCCCGGCTCCCCACCTCGTATCCGAGAAAATCCTGACCCCGGTGAACCGGGTTGATCGTCAGGTTGGCGAGGAAATCGCTTGCCGTCGTATTGATGATCCGGCCTTCTGCTTCCGGCTGGCCGACAGCGTTCCTGGGCGACGGATCGCCCGGTTCAGTAAGAACAGCCAGCCTGTCCGCGCCGCTCCCCATCAACAGAGCTTCAATCTGTCCATTCTTTCGCAAGGTCACGCGATCCCCATACACACGGTCGAGAACCACCCCATCAAGGATGGTCTCGCCCGGCGCAAAAATGCTCAACCGGTTATTCGGCATCACAATCATCGCAACACCCGTGCCATCTGCTGATGCCCGGACGCCTTTGAGGACAAGATTCAGCTTGGTTTCCGGTGCTTCCTGAACATCTTCAACAGGTTCAGCCACTTTGGAGAACGGGTTTGTCGTGACCAGAAGCGACATATCTCCGACCAGCTCACGCGCGGTGTTGCCTGAAACGGCGCTTTGGCTCTGAACCATGGGCAATGTGCCGGACACCGCGCCGCCGGGGACAATCACCAGCCACACGGTTTTGGCCGCAAGAATGGCCAGTCCGGCCACGATCAGCAGCTCGGTAACCATAATTGCAGGCCCGGCAAAACGGACGAGCCCGCGACGGATATTCTCCATCGCGGACCCCCCATTGAACATTCTGGATTCAGATCCAGTCAAATGATCAGAACCTCCGTTTCAGACCAATGCCGAACACAGTGTCCTGTTTGTAGGTATCTACGTAAACCTTGTCCGAGCCGCGCTCCTGATAGGCTTCGTAGCTTTCCCCGAACAGATTCTGGATGTTCAGCGAGAACTCGTATTCCGCATCGCCGACATTGAAGCCCTTGTTCCACACAAAGTCTACGGTCATTGGCGGCTGTTCAAGGAATGCGGGGATGCCACGGGCAAGAATTTCGCCTGAACGGATTCTGTCTGAAACATAATTCAGCAGCAGGTTGTATTCGGAGCGGGCGCTCTCATTCAGAAGGCCGAGCTGAAGGTTAAACAGGTGCTCGGACTGCCCCTGCATACGCCGTCCGTCTTCAAGATAGTCAGAGGCCAGGTCCGTGCCACGAACCGGGTCAAGATTGGTCCCGATGTTGACTGCCACTTCACCCGCCGCATCGATCGAGGAGTCGGACCAGGTATAGTTCGCCTTGATCTGGAGATCCCGGTCCTCAAAGAAGGACATGCCCGTCCACTGCTCCATTGGCAGGATCTGCTCATATTCGATCTCGACGCCGTACAACTCAGCCGCCGGCGCATTGAGGAAGGTCGTCTGCAGAGTTTCGGCCGGGACAAGGATTTCCTCGATCGGGTTTGTGATGTCCTTGTAGAACAGACCGATCGTCGCAAACTGGTCGCGGGCGAAATAGTATTCAGCCCGGAGGTCATAGTTCTTCAGCGTTGCGTTCACCAGGTAAGGGTTACCGAAGAAAGTCACGTCAGTTTCCGTATTGTTGAACACGGCAGGTGCCAGCTCGCGGAACTGCGGCCGGGTGATTGTTTCGGAGTAACCACCGCGAACCTGAATGTCCTCAATCGGGTTCCAGGTGATCGTGACCGCCGGGAACCAGTTCTGCTCGTCGATCACGGCCTCGACATAGTTTGTCGACAAATCCATGCCGATAGACTGGGTGTCCACAGCCTGAATGCTGTCTTCGAAGCGCGCACCGATGGCCGCCCGAATATACGGCGTGACCTGGGTGTCGATGCCGACATAGCCTGCATCGATTTCAAGCGTTGCCAGATACAGTTGCGGGAAACCGCTGCTCTTGATCTCGGTCACCGACCCGGCGCCGCCCTCCTGGAACAGGTAGGCATAGATATAGTCGAGACGGTTCGTACCAGTACCATTCGGACCCGGGGCCCCTGCCACACCGCGAATGTCGTAGATAATCGACGTCGCTTCACGGTCGTTCTCGACATAAGCATAGCCTGCTTTCAGTTCGGTCTCGCAGAACAGGTGGCAATCGCCGCTACGGTCGAGCGGCAAAGTGAAGTCGATGCCGAAATCCGTGGTGTCATCATCAATGCGGCTGAACGAGAAGCGGTTGGCAGCCGGGCTACTCGAGAGTGCGAGATTGCCTTCATTGTCAATGCGGTAAATGTTGGACAGCTGGTAAGGCGCGTCGCGAAGCGCTTCTGAGTAGGAACCGCGCCACTCGACCTTCAGATCGTGGAGGCCGGGGAAGAAATGCTCGCCCTGCGCCTGGGTCGACCAGAGCTGCTGCTCAATCCATTGAAGCGAGTCGTTGCGCTCCCGGTTGCCTTCATTGTTGAAGCCGTCGAGTCCCGTCGACACAATCTGTGCCTGCTTCTCGCTGGATCGTGTAATCAGCCCCGTAAACTGGATCTCGTGATTGTCGTAAAGATCGAAACCAAGGGTGGCCAGAGCGTTCACGCCAACCGTGTTCTTCGTCGAATTGCGCGTGAAGAGCTGGTTCGGCTCAAGCCGATCGGTCGCGGAGTTCACTGCGCCGAAGCTCCGGATGCCCTGCTTCGTCTGCCAGTCATTCGAGTAGCCGCCGGCAGCCGTGAGGCCGATGGAAATGTCGTTGTTGACGTCAATGCGCGTACCGCCCGAAAGGTCAAAACCGAGGTTCGGCGCCACTTCGCCCTGCTGGATAACCAGAAGCGACGAATTATCCGTCAGCTGACGGCCAAATTCGCGGCTGTCGTCGGTGATGGCAATATTCGGAAGATCGCGCGCGCCATCGTCAAAACCGAGCCAGTCTGTTTCGCTGCCGTCATACTGCAGGCCATTCCGCCACGTGGTCTGGGTGTCGAACTTGGCACTGGCACCGATGTTCAGAAAAGATTCGTCCGGAACGGCCTTCGTGCGAAGGTCTACGGTGCCGCCACCGAATTCACCCGGCAGGTCCGGCGAATAGGTCTTCTGCACCAGGACGCTTTTCAGCGTGGATGTCGGGAAAAGGTTGAGAGGCACAACGCGGCGCAGCGGCGCCGGGCTCGGCAGCGGCGAACCGTTGAGCAGTGCCGTGGAATAGCGCTCGTTGAGACCGCGGACATAGATGAATTCGTTCTCAGCGGTTGCGATACCAGCGACACGCGCAAGCGCAGCAGCCGCATCGCCGTCACCCTGAAGGCTGAAGTCACCCTCATCGATGAGTGCAGCAACTTCCGACGTGTTGCGCTTTTCGTCCGGGATAAACTGGCCCCGCACAATCACGGTTTGCTGGCGGGCTTCCGCTTCAGCAGCGGGTTGCTGTTCAACCGCGGAAGAAGGCTCTTCGACCGTCGCATCCTGAGCCAGGGCCGGCGAAACCCACGCCAGGCAGACGCTCGTCAGCAGAACGGAGCGGACAGACATGAAACGTTTCATCTTTATTTTCCTGATTGCGAGGCCGGAGCAGTCGCAGAAATGAGAGCTGATAATGCAATTGAGGTGGAGCAGCCGTTACGCGCTGCTCCACCCAACTGCCTGCGCCGATACTAGTTGGCGCTGGTCAGGTTACCTGCCTGGTCGATCGACCAGCCGAGGTACCAGGTGTCATCGGCATCTTCGACAGCGCCGATGTAGGTTGTGGGCTCGAGTTCGCCGATGCCGGTCACGTCGAACACCGGAACAGCGTTCTCATTGTCACCCGGAACCACACCGGGGCGCCCGGCGCGGAAGGTGAAGCCGCTCATCGTCGCCGACTGGTTCGTGACGAGGTTGTTGGCTGCCGGGTTCGAGAACACGTCCGGCTCACCTCCGGCGTCGCTGGCGAACGGTGCACCGTTGTCGGCCAGGAACATGGACTGAAGGTTCAGCGTTCCGGCGTTAGCATTGGCAATCGTCGTATCCGTGTCGACATCCAGACCGAATTGAGGCCAGCCAAGCACGATCAGATTGGCAATCGTACCATTCATACCGCGGCGCAGCTTGACACCGATTTGTGAAGTAGCGTCACCACCGGCAATAATCGTGAGGTTCGAAACACGCGGTGTCGAGATCGGTGTCGCCAGTTCATCGTTCTCCAGGTTATCGCCTTCGATACCGTTGGAGTTATCGGTGATATTGCCAGTCGCAGAACCAACGCCGCTGTAGGCAATGCCGTACTGAAGCGAGCCGACCCAGCCATCGGTCCAGTCGAACTGGTCATCACCGCAGCCGATGGCCAGCATGTGCTTCGCGCTGACCGTGCCGCCGAACCACTCAAAACAGTCGTCCTGGTTGTTGTAGACCTGGACATAGTCGACTTCCGTGCCCGAACCGACGCCCTGGAACGCAATACCGTTCAGTTCGTCTTCGGTCGTCAGCTGAACGCCGGCATATTCAACGCGGGTGTAGAAGATCTGACCGGAGTCGTCGTCTGCTGTGCCACCGCCGAAGAAGCCCGAGGAACCCTCGCCCGGTTTTTCACAATCAACCGTTCCGCCGGTACCCGATCCGCCGCAAGCGTTGATCGGTGCACGGCCGTTGATGATCACGCCGCCCCAGATACCCTTGGTATCCTGATCGAACGTGCCAGTGCCGGCAACTTTGTCTTTCGCGGTGAACACGACCGGTTTTGTAGCCGTACCGTTCGAGAGCAGTTTGGAACCGCGGGCAATCACGAGGTAATCGTCGTTGCCTTCACCGACCACAGTCACGCCCGGATCGATGGTCAGGTTGGCGGCGACAGAGTTCGTACGCGGCGCAGCCGGATCAGGACCGAGGTCCACACCGACGAAGACCGAACCGATCAGTTCGTAGATCAGGGCATCACCATTGGTCAGGCGAACGTTGGATGCGACAGTCCCAGTTATCTGGCAAAGCTTTTTGCCGTCGAGGGTGCCGTTCTCCGTGGTGCCTGCCGGGCAGTTGACGTCCACTTCCGGGAACAGCGTGCCGGGCTGGGCGAAGCTTGCCCAGTTGTCGGAAACGGTTTCCGTCGGCGAGAACGCGCCGATATAGTTGGTGGTCGTGAAGAAGGTATCGCCGGAAAGCGCGGTCGATACCGGAACATTCAGTTCCTGCTGGCCGGGGAAGAAGCCATCAACCAGCGTATTGTTGGCGGTGCGGATATTCGCGGACGCCGGGAACGAGATCGGCGTGTCGCCGTCGCTGTTCTCGAAGTTCACGGTGTTGTCCAGCAGCCAGCTCTCGAGCGTCAGGTCCCCGCTATCGAGGTTGAGGAAGGTCTGGTCGGTGTCGATATCCAGGCCTGTCGGGAAGCCTGTCACGATGAAGTTGACCAGCGTGCCTTTGGTCCCGCGGCGCAGCAGAGCACCGTAAAGATTGCCTTCGCTGCCAACCATCGTGACGTTCGAGATGCTCGGATCAGAGAACGGCGTTGCGTCGAAAGCGTTGTTTAGGTTGTCAGCCTCGATGCCGTTCGGATCACCCGAAGTCGGGATGTTGGAATTGACGACTGCGAACTGCAGCTTGCCGGACCAGCCATCGGTCCAGTCGATGCTGTCGTCGCCGGCGCCTGTGGCAACCAGGTACTTCACATTCACCGTACCGCCGAACCACTCAACCGCGTCATCGAGGTTGTTGTGAACCTGGATGTGATCGACAACAGTGCCGGAGCCGACGCCCTGGAAAGCGATGCCATTCAGTTCGTCTTCCGTGGTGAGCTGCGCACCCGCATACTCGACCGAAACATACTGAAGCGTACCGGAGTTATCGTCTGGCTGGTCGCCGCCGAAGAAGCCGGACGAACCTTCGCCGGACTTCTGGCAGTCTGCCGAACCGCCCGTCAGGCCGCTACAGGCGTTGATCGGTGCGAAGCCGTTGATGACCAGGCCGCCCCACTGGGCGTTGGTCGTCACTTCGGTGATGGACGAACCGGTTTCTTCGTCGTTCATCTTTGCCCGGGACGTGAAGCGGATCGGGTTCGCTGCCGTGCCGACAGCTTCAATTTTCGAACCGCGTGTCACGACGAGATAGTCGTCGGTCGCGGTTGAAGTACCGGAAGCGGAAGCACCGAAGAAGCGGACACCTTCGCCAATCGTCAGAGTGACCGGCGTGCCGGCGTCGTCACGGTTGTCTTCACCAACAAAAACCGGGCCGCGCAGCGCAATCGTCGTATTTGCAGGGATGGTCACGTCGGTGGTGAGGACAGTCGACGTGCCGGTACCACCGAGCACACAGACGTTCACATCAGAGAAGCCATCAGCCGCAATTGCGTCAAAAGTCGCTTCGGAGGTGCCATCCGGGCAGCCTGCCGTCGGCACAAGCTCGATCGTCGCGGCAGCTGGCGGCGGGGGCGGCGGAGGCGGCGGAGGGCTGATTGGAGTCGAAGGCGCGCCGGGTGACGAAATGGTCGTGTCCGAGCATGCAGCCAGCGTCATCACGGCGAGGCTCGCCATCGTCGCCAGCTTCAGTGTTTTACGGATTTTCATTAAACTTCCCTCTATGACCCCCTGCGGGCCGCTATGTCTCAGTTGTCAGGCATGCGCGAGTTCCCGGAATCCCCGCGGGAATCTTCTGCCGCCGAGGTGGCTTATGGCAGCGTTGATTTACGGTTACGAAACGGTTTGATTAACCTTTTGTGACGGCCTCGAATTTATCGAGAGGTTCTTCGGAAGCGTCTAAATTGATTGCAGATTGCGACCTGCAACAGTTGCTATAGCCCGACGATACAAGGCTTACCGGACTTCCCGGTTCAATATTTCTGGCTCGGTAAAGTTACTGAGCCGGCAAGCTGGCCAGCACCTGATCCATCGGGATTTCCATCAGCACACCGTCGCGGGAAAAGAACAAAGTCTGATCATCTCCCGACAGACCGGCACCGAATTCGTTCGCTTCCGAATTCAGAGGCGGCCCGGGATTCACAGGATCGCTCCAGGTTCCATCCGCGTTGCGCGTGCTGGTCCAGATGTCTGCACCGCCCTCTTTCGGCGTCCGGTGCGAGTAGAAGAAGATCCGCTGGCCGTCCGCTGTGATCACGGAATGATCATCGGTACGCATGTCATTGAGATAGCTGAGGAAGGCCGTGATCTTCCATGCGCCGGTCTCATCCTGATGCGCCTCGCCGAGGCCGTAACCGAATCCATCCATTTCGAAACGGCTCGAGACAAAGATCATGGTGCCATCGGCGGCGACAGACGCGATCGTCTCATCTGCATTGGTATTGATCTCACCCTCAATAGGGCTTGGTTCCCCCCAGGCTGATCCGTCCCACTCTACGCGCCAGATATTCAGGTCCCGCCCGCCCAGCGGCGGCGGCAGGACGGCGTCCGACGCGAAATACAGAGCGCCGTCGGCGCGACTGAAGCTCGCCCCCTTGAGCCGCTTGCGGCCTGGCAGGTCCATCCGCGCGGGCTCCGACCAGGTCTTGCCGGTCTTGTGCATCTCGTAGAGCCATGCCTCGCCGTCATCTTCCTGCGTGTAGATGCGGATGGTTCCATCCGGGCTCTCGGTCATGGAATAAGCATTGTTTCCGTGGCCCGGCGCTTCAGCGCCCGGGAAGATTGCCACAGGGCCGGAAGGCGCAGGTTTTGAACAGGACGCCAACACGCACAATGCGGCCACCGCTATGGGAAAAAGTCTGATAGTCATTGTCATCCTCAGGTGAGAAGGCCAACCGGCACATCGAGGGCTTCGGCAAGCCGCTTGGCGGTCTTCAGCCCGAAAGGCATGCCGCGCTCCATGGCGGAGATATGGTTTGCGCGGATTCCGCACAGCGAACTCAGTTCCTTCTGAGTCATCAACCGGTACTGGCGAAGGGCCCGGACAGGGTTTTCGCCCTGCTCGATCTGCTTGAGTACATCTTCCGGAATGTCAGGCTGCGCACTCTGAACAGCCGCAGCCTGCCTGGCCTCGACCTCGCTCAGCCGGCGTTCCAGATCCTGTACTGTTTTCTCAAGATCCAGGATCTTGAGTTCCAGAGAATAAACAAAGTGATCGTCGCTCGGCATAGGGGTTTTCCAACTTCAGGCAGGCACCCTTAGAAGGCCATGCCGAATGTTTGATGTCAGAAATATAAAGCTTCTTTGACGGTTTCCCGGCACCCGGAATCCGCCCACCCGGAAAACAGCTCGCCGCCTGTCGGGGCCGCCGCGACAACTGAAACTCCGGCAATTACAAATGCGTAAGCCCATTGACCGGCACTGATACGCACCTTAAATGACTGACCAGTCAGTTAGTATTCGAGTGAACCATGCTCCGGGCCAGAAGTGATGCAGCAAAGGACGAACGCCGGCAGGCGCTCCTCGCGGCTGCGCTCGACGAGGTCTTTGAAAAGGGCTTCGCAGCCACACGTATGCACGATGTCGCCAGGCGCGCCGGTCTGTCCAAGGGGACGCTCTACCTCTACTTCGACTCGAAGGAGGCGCTGTTTCAGGGACTGGTCGAGTCCCTCGCCTATCCGAACCTTGAAATCATTGAACGGATCACGGAACAGGCAGAAACCTTGAGAGAGGCGCTGCATGGAATTCGTGAATTCGCTCCAATGCTGATCCGACAGACAGACCTGCCCCGGCTGCTGAAGGTGCTGGTCGGCGACAGCCAGCTCTTCCCGGACCTGGTGCGCGCCTACCGCGAAGATCTGGTCGAACGGGTCCTGTCCATGATTGCCGCCCTGCTCCGCCGGGCAGACGCCCGCGGCGAGGCCAATGTTCCGGACCCTGAACTGACAGCCCGCCTGATCATAGCGCCGATCATCTTCAGCGCGCTCTGGCAGGGTGTCTTCAATCAGAAATACGAAGCGGACGTCGACCTCGACAAGCTTTTTGAAATCCACGAGCAGATGATGCTCAAAGCCCTGGAAATCGGATGCGTATCATGACCCCGTTCTTCAAGCCCGCAACGCTGGCGGCCGGCTTTCTTCTGCTCAGCATCTCAGGCTGCAGCCAGCAGGACGAACCGGTTCATCTCGGCTATGTCGAAGCGGACTGGACCTATGTCTCCGCGCCTGCCGCCGGCCGGATCATCGACCAGACGGTCAGCGAAGGCAGCCGCGTCGCACCAGGCGACTTTCTGTTTCAGCTCGACAGCACTGCCGAAGAAGCCGCCGTCTCCGAAGCTGGCGCAAGGCTGAACCAGGCAAAAGCACAGGCTGACGACCTCAGCACCGGCGCCCGCCCGCCAGAGATCAAACGGCTTGAGGCCCAGCTGTCGGCAGCGCGGGCCCGGCTGGAGAAAGCGACCAGCGAACGCGACCGGATTCTGCCCCTGGTCGATCAGGGCTTTGCCCCGAAATCCCAGCGCGACACGGTCGAAGCGGAATTCGACGCGGCCACAGCCGCCGTCCACGCCGCTGAACAGGACCTGAAAGTCGCAGCCCTGCCGGCTCGTGACGCCTCCCGCATGGCGGCAGACGCCGCCGCAAAATCAGCCGAAGCCGCAAAATCCGCCGCCGAATACCGCCTCAATGAACGGCGCACGATTGCCCCGGTTGGCGGCAGGGTGGAAGAAGTCTTCTTCCGCAAGGGAGAATTTGTAACGCCCGGCGCGCCGATTCTGGCCATCCTGCCGGACGATGGCCTCAAAGTACGCTTCTATGTTCCGGAGACGGACCTTTCCGGATTGAGTGTCGGACAATCTGTCTCCGTAGCGGCAGACGGGCTTGCCAGCCCGGTCAAGGCGAACATCTCGTTCATCGCCCATGAGGCCGAATTCGCCCCGCCGGTTATCTATGCCCGTCATTCCCGTGAAAAACTTGTCTTCATGGTCGAGGCAAAAGTGCCGGTCGGCGCAGGCCTTCACCCGGGGCTGCCGGTGGAGGTCAACTGGTAATGCCGGCCGACTACGCCATCGACGTTCACGGTCTGGTCAAGCGCTTCGGCAAAAAGACCGCCGTTGCGGGTGTCGATATCCAGATGCCACGCGGCGAAGTCTGGGGCTTCCTTGGCCCCAACGGCTCTGGCAAGACGACCACGATCCGGATGATCTGCGGCCTGCTGACGGCGACCGAAGGCACCGGCCAGTGCCTCGGCTACGACATCCGGAAGGATGCCGCACAGATCCGTGAACTGACCGGGTATATGACCCAGAAATTCTCCTTCTGGACCGATATGACGATCCGGGAAAACCTTGAGTTTGTGGCCCGTCTCTACCGCCTGCCTCATACAAGGCAAACGGTGGACGAGACGCTGGAAACACTTGGCCTCTCCCACCGCCAGCACCAGCTGTCCGGCGCGCTTTCTGGCGGCTGGAAGCAGCGCCTCGCGCTTGCCGCCGTCACCATGCACAACCCGAAACTCCTGCTGCTGGACGAACCGACGGCAGGCGTCGACCCACAGGCCCGGCGTGACTTCTGGGACGAGATCCACCACCTCTCCCTGAAGGGCATGACGGTGCTGGTCTCCACACACTACATGGACGAAGCCGAACGCTGTGACCGCATCGTTTACCTCGCCCATGGCGAAAAGATTGTCGAAGGCCGCGTGCCGGACGTGATCGACCGCTCGGGCCTGCTGACCTTCCGGGGTGAAGGCGACGGCGTCCGGCGCCTGGCCGACGACATCAAGCACGAACCGGGCGTCGAACATGTCGCCTATTTCGGCTCTGCCCTTCATGTCAGCGGCCGGGACCGCGCCGCCATTCAGGCCGCCATCGACAAGCATCCGGCCGATGATGTCAGCTGGAGCGAAGTGCGCACGAGCCTGGAAGACGCTTTCATCGCCCTCAGCGCGGAAGCCGGTGAAGACAAACGGGTGCATGCATGACGGGCCTCTTCCGATCTCTCGGCCGCATCTGGGCGGTTTTCATGAAGGAAACAGTCCAGATCCGGCGCGACCGCCTGACTTTTGCCGTCATGTTCGGCATTCCGATCATGCAGCTGATCCTTTTCGGCTATGCGATCAACATGAATCCAAAACACCTGCCCGCAGCGCTTCTGGTGGAGGAGCAGACGCCGATCGTCCGCACCATGATCCAGTCGCTGAAAACATCGGACTATTATGACTTCGTCATACAGACGGACGACCCGCGCGAAACGGGCGATCTGCTGGCCCGCGGCGAGGTCGCTTTCGTTGTCTCAATTCCGGCTGGCTTTACCCGCAAGCTGGTTCGGGGAGAACGTCCGCAGCTGCTGATCGAAGCCGATGCCACCGATCCCGCTGCCGCGTCAGGCGCCGTTGCGTTCGCACAGACGATCCTGACGGATGCGCTCCGCCATGACCTCAAAGGGCCAATCGCCAGTCTTGCCGGCGGACCGCCACCTTTCGATCTTGTGGTGCACCAGAAATACAATCCCGAAGCCAAAACCAGCTACAACATCGTGCCCGGCCTGCTGGGCGTGATCCTCACCATGACGCTGGTGATGATCACCGCCATCGCAATGACGCGGGAGTCCGAACAAGGCACGATCGAGAATCTGCTCGCCATGCCGGTGAAGCCGATCGAGGTCATGCTAGGCAAGATCATGCCTTATGTCGTGGTCGGGGCCGGGCAAACCCTTTTGATCCTGCTCGCGGCACGGATCCTGTTTGATGTGCCTTTCATCGGGAACCCATGGATCCTGTTCCTCGGCGTTTCCGTGTTCGTTCTGGCAAACCTTGCGCTTGGTTTCACCTTCTCGACCATCGCGCGCACGCAGATGCAGGCCATGCAGCTGACCTTCTTCTTCTTCCTGCCGTCGATCCTGCTCTCCGGTTTCATGTTCCCGTTCCGCGGCATGCCGGAATGGGCCCAGATCATCGGAGAAGGCCTGCCGCTGACGCATTTCCTGCGCATCGTGCGCGGCGTGATGCTGAAAGATACCAGCCTGGTGCAGCTTCAGAACCCGATCATCGCCTTGTGCATCTTCACCGCTGTGGCGGTCTCTATCGCCATGTTGCGCTATCGGCGAACGCTCGACTAGACGCACTTATCCCTTGTACGGATGGTTCCTGCCGTCCCGGCCTCGCAGCGCCCGGCCTTCTGGCGTGTCCACGACATCTGATCGTGCGGCATTCGCCTTGGACACACCGCCCGGTATGTCGATCACATAGTGCGGCAGGGCGAGCCCGGACACGCGGTCTCTCAAGGCAGAGTATAACGCCTGCCCCTCCTCCACGCTGACGCGGAAATGCCCGGTGCCGGGCGCCATATCCGGATGGTGGAGGTAATACGGACGGATCCGCGCCGCGACGAGCGCCTGCATTAATTCCGCCAGCGTCTCCACATCATCATTCACGCCGCGCAACAGCACGGACTGGGACACGAGCGGAAAGCCCGCATCCGCAAGACGCGCGGCCGCCGCTTTCGTTTCCGGTGCCAGTTCTTTCACATGATTGATGTGGATCGATACATAGACGGCCTTGCCGTCCGCTTTCAGCGCTTCGGCGAATTCCGGCGTGATCCGGTCCGGGTCCGCGACCGGCATCCGCGTGTGCCAGCGGATCACCTCGACATAGGGAATATCGGCGATGGCCTCAGTCAGCGCCCTTGCCCGCGCCGGGGACAGCATGAACGGGTCCCCGCCCGTCAGGATCACTTCCCGCACGCCGGGTTGGGCACGGATATAATCGAGCGCGGCCTCCAACTCGGCAGGAGACAATGTCTCACCGACCCCCGGCCCCACCATTTCCCGCCGGAAGCAGAACCGGCAATAGACGGGACAAACGGCGACCGGCTTCAGCAGCACCCGGTCCGGATAACGATGAACAATGCCGGGCACGGGCGTGTGCGCCTCATCTCCGATGGGATCGTTCAGCTCCTCCGGTTTCCGGACCATCTCTGCAGGCTGTGGCACGAACATGCGGGCAATCGGGTCGTCAGGGTCCGCCCGGTCGATCCGGCCGGTCAGAAAAGGCGTGATCGCAATGGCGTAATGGTCTGCGACCGGCGCCAGCGCCTCGGCTTCGCCAGCTGTGACCAGCCCAGCGGTCTGAAGTGCCTGAGGGGTGGTAAGCGGCCGGCTCATGTTTCCACCGGTGTCCACTGGACATCCCGGATCGAGCGCGCCCCGGAGGCGAGCATCACCAGCCGGTCGAACCCAAGCGCCACGCCGCTCGCATCCGGCATGTGGCCGAGCGCTTCGAGGAAATCCTCGTCGATCGGGTAGCGCTCGCCATAGATCTCCTGCTTGAGGGCCATGTCCGCCTCAAAACGCGCCCGCTGCTCGCCCGCATCGGTCAGTTCATGGAACCCGTTCGCCAATTCCACGCCGCAGGCATACAGTTCAAACCGCTCAGCAAACCGCGGATCGTCCGGACAGGCCCGGGCCAGCGCCGCCTCGCAGACCGGGTATCGGTGGAGCACCGTCAGGCGGTCGTCTCCCAGGGCGGGCTCAATTAGGGTCACCAGCACGGCGGAGAAAATATCCGACCAGGAGGCATCGTCCGGCACGCCCACTCCGGCCCGGCGGGCAGCGTCCAGAAATCCGTCCCGGTCATCCAGTAGTCCGTTTAAGTCCGTTTTAGCATGCCTGTGGAACGCCTCAGTCAGCGTCAGATACTCAGGAGTCACGCCCGGATCGCAGGTCCGCCCCTTCCAGCGGAGCGCTGTTTCGCCCATGGCATTCAGGGCGGCGCGGCAAAGATCCACCGCATCCTGCATCACCGCGGCGAGGTCCGCACCAGTGCGGTACCACTCCACCATGGTGAACTCGGGCGAATGCAGCAGGCCCTGCTCGCGGTTCCGAAAGACCCTTGAAAAGTCGACAATTTTCTCTTCACCGGCGGCGAGCAGCTTCTTGCACGAGAACTCCGGCGATGTGTGCAGGTAAAGCGGGCTGACCTGCCCGTCATCCGTCCTGAATTCCGTCTCAAAAGCATGGAGATGGGTTTCGTTCCCAGGCGAGACCTGAAGCGCCGCACATTCGACCTCCAGAAAGCCTTCCCGGACGAACCAGTCCGACAGCGCCCGGCGCACCTGCCCCCGCTTCAACAGAAACGGGCGCCGGTCCCTGTGCCGCGCCGGATGCCACCATTTGCCGTCAGTCATCTGCCCTGCCCAATGTCCGCAAGCGTGGAAATATGTGAACCGGTGCTTGGCGAAACACGCAAGTGCCGGTATTGCGAACCCCGATCAGGCGCTCCGGAGCGGAGCGCTCTATAGCACCGGAGCCAGTCCGGGCAATTCGGGAA
>MDTG01366153.1_pt1 | contig 57899 bp, 59 predicted proteins | sample 811421 | NCBI WGS metagenome assembly MDTG01 (sample SAMN05326645, study PRJNA326480) | marine metagenome | isolation source: seawater | place: Pacific Ocean: South East | collected 2011
CACGTTGATAGGCTGGATGTGGAAGCGCAGTAATGCGTGCAGCTGACCAGTACTAATAGCTCAATTGGCTTGATTTATGCACTGAAAAAAATTTAATTAAAATATAGATTTAATTATTAATCCTAAAAACTTACTTAAATATCTTAACCGAAATTATAATTATATAATCACTTAGAATAAAATTTAATTAACAATAATTTTTTTACTACAATATTTTAATAATATTTAACTAAATTAATTCTCAAAAATTGCATTTTGTAATTATAAACTATGTATTCTATTATAATAGTTTCTCTTTTTATTATCTAAAAATTCATCGTAAATTTCCCAAAAAGTTTTTTTAGGAAGTTTTGCAATCCTTCTTTTCATTGAATTCAAATTATCCCATAACTTTCCTCTTTTTCTTTTTAAAAATTTAAAATCTTCACAATTTAATGAGGAAAAGTAAGCAGTATCATCAATTCTTTTATCACCAATTTTTTTATCATTCATTATGGCTGAGAATGATTTTTCAGTACATCTACTTCGAAAAAAATATTTGTAGCCTAAAATCTCCATTCTTTGGAACCAGTTTTTTTGAGTTATTTTAAAATTGCAGTCTATTCTTTTCAATTTAAGTTTAGTAAAAGCAAAATCTGACATCAGCGCAATAGCTTCGAGTCCAGCAAATGGTGCTAGTAGAGGTTCAATTTTTGTATCCGTAAGAACTGAAATATCACAAGTTTTTTGTCGGTTATCTATTTTAGACAGTGAAACTACTCCTTTATAATCATGATTTTTTGTTGAAATAATAAAAATTTTTCTTTTTTCTTTTTTAATATTATTAAAAAACTCTACTTGTTTTTTTTTTGTATTTTTGACTCTTCTGTATTTTTTATCTAAGTGCTTATTCATTGTTGGATTATTTACCCATTTATACCAAATATCACCTCCAGCAAATTTTTTTGTTGGTTTGCATAAATTTATAGTTTCTCCTTTAAAAGAAATTTTAAGTTTCTCCATGAATTATTGCCAATTTATAACACATGCAGCTGCTGATAAACCAACACCAAAACCCACAAGCATAATTTTTTGATTTTTTTTAATTTTATTTTTTTTTCTTAAATATTCTAATGCGATTGGAATAGAGGAAGAAACTGTATTGCCAACCTTATTAAAATTTTTAAAAACTTTTCTTTCATCTATCTTTAGAATTTCAGTTAATTTATCTATAACTAGCTTGCTTGCTTGATGAAAAATAAAATAATCAATTTCTTCTTTATCTAAATTATTTTTTTTTAAAATATCACTAAAAAGATATGGAATATTTTTTGTTGTAAAATGAAATATATTTGATCCTTTCATTTCAATATTATTGTTATTCTCCATTAAATCAGTTGCTCCCGATCCATCTGTAAAAAAACTGAATTCAACTTTTTTTTTTGAACTTACTTTTTGAATTATACATGAAGATGCCGCATCACTAAAAACAGTTCTACAAGTTCTATTTTGATCATCTAAAAATTTACTATAAGTATCTGCACAAACTAATAATACAGTTTTAACTGTACCAGAGACTAATAATGAGTTTATTACTGAAAGACTATATACAAATCCAGAACAACCTAAACCTATGTCAAAAGCAACAATATTTTTTTTTAAATTTAATTCATCCTGAACCATGCATGCAACTGAGGGTAATTTTTTTTTTGCAGTTTGAGTTACTACAATAACACAATCAATTTTTTTTTTGTTGAAATTTTTAATAGTTTTTTTGCAAGATCTTATAGATAAGTTAAGCACGTCTTCATTATCATTTGATAAATATAGTTGTTTAATTCCTGTTTTTCTTAAAACATCTTTTACATTCCAATGAGGGTGACTTTTTTTTAAATTGGATACAATAAGTTTTTTAGACCCAAGTTGACTTGCTAAATTTGAAATTGAAAAGTAGCTCAATTTAAAAGTTTATTCTTTTTTAAGACTGAAAATATTTTTTTACGCTATGAGCTTGAGCCAAATCTTGTATTTTTATGGCTTTACCCTTAAGCGCTTTATCTAAATTCATTAAAATTTCTAAATGACCAAGAGAGTCCCATCTTTCAAAATCTTTATCACTTAAATTAATATTAATTTTACTGCTTGGAACTTTAAGAGCTTTAGATATGCATGAAATAACTTGTTTTTTTGTTAACATATAATGAATTTTAAAATTATTAATATATATATTTAATAACATGTTAAAAAATTATTTGCAATCTAAAACAGATTCTTTGATAATTGCGGATGCATATAAAATTACCAATGAAGCTTTTAAAAAAAATAATCAATATGATTCTGTAGGATTTTCAAAATTTTTAAAAATAAAAAAAATTAAAAAAGGTTTTTTAAATAATACAGACTCAAGAGTAATTCGTGATTTTGATTCAGTTTTTAATGGAATTAATTTTTTCAAAAAATTAGATTATCTAATAGGATCAATTGTAGTTATTGATGGAGGTTTTAATTAACACTGTGTCAAAATATATAAAAAAAAAATATAAGATACTAAATAGTAAATTTTCAATATTTTTAAATAAAAAAATTTTTGAGCCAAATTTAACAACAATGCTTTTGATAGATGCAGCTAAAAATATAATAAAGAAAAACGATAAAGTATTAGATTTAGGATGTGGTTCAGGAGTTGTAGGGTGCTATCTTTATAAGAAAAAAATTATAAAATATATCTATGGCTCTGATATTTCAAAGGATGCAGTTAATTGCTCAATATATAATGCAAAAAAATTAACTAAGAATTATGATATAAGAAAATCTAACTTGTTAAATAATTGGGACAATAAAAACTTTGATTTAATAATTAATGATATTTCTGGAATTTCTTCTAAAATGAACAAAGTATCCAATTGGTTTAAATTTGCCCCAAATAACAGTGGTAACGATGGAACAAAATTTTTAATAAATATTCTAAAAGACTACAAAAAAAAAAATTTCAAAAAAGCAAGACTTATTTTTCCTGTTCTTGGCTTATCAAATAGAGAAAAAATTATTAATTTTTTAAAAAAAAATAAAATGAAATATAAAATTTTAGTTAAAAAAGAGTGGCCATTACCTAAGGAGCTTACTTTACATAAGCAATTTTTAAAAAAGTTAAAAAAAGAAAAAAAAATTAATTATTATGAGAAATTTTCAATATTATTTACTACAACAGAAATTTTTTATTTAAACCACAGGTAAATCAAAATATAATCGAAAATTATGAATAAAAATTTAAAAAATAAAAAAATAAAAAAATATCTTGCTATTATCAAGCAAATTGAAAAAGTCCGATCTAAAAATAATAAGAATTGGATGGATCTATATAGACTTGCATTTGCCGTCGCTCCGAATGAGTCTGTTAAGATTATAAAAAAAATTTTATCAAGAGATAAATCTGTAAGCAAGTTAGCAGAAAAACTAATAAAATAGAGATAATATTGATTTTAAAAAAGATTGATCTTTTTACAAACGAAGGAGAAATAATAAATATTATTTTATCTCGGTATTCTATAAATGAAATTTTTACAGAGAATAAAGATTTAATCAAAAAAATTAAAAAACTAAAAATCAAAGTAAATCTGGTGGGATCCCATCAAGATTTAACTAAAATAAAATGTTCTCAGAGCAATCTTGGCATCTCATACGGCTTTAGTATTATTTTTAAAAATAAATTTATTAAAAGATATAAAGAAGGTATTTGGAATATACACCCAGGTGACTTACCTGCTTATAGAGGAAGACACCCAATAACAGCTGCTTTTTTAAATAATGAGAAAAAGATTGGTGTATCAATTCATATTATAAATGAAAAAATTGATCAGGGTTTTCTTTTAGTAAAATATTTTGTCAAGAGAGGTTATCAAGATGATGAAATTTCAATTAAAAAAAAATTATTTAAAAATTTAGGAACTCTTTTAAAAAAAGCTGAAATAAATTTTAAAAAAAAAAAATTGACTAAAATTTTTAAAGGAAAATATTACAAGCCTTTTTATGAAGGAATAAAGATTAACGACTCTAGCAAAGTAGATTATATATATATTTATAATGCAGCAAAGGCCCAAAAATGTTTTGGCGGCATTATGGTTAATGGAATAAAATATAAAGATGCAAATTTTTACACAAAAAAAAAAGTTAATAACTCAAATGAAGTTATTATATGCAAAGAGAATAAAAAATTAATTTTAATAAAAAAAAAATAAAAAAATGAGATGCGCAATTATGCAACCCACCTTTTTTCCATGGAGTGGGTACTTTAATCTCATTTATAATTCTAATACTTTTGTATTTTTAAATGACGCACAATATTCAAAAGGAAGTTGGCACAGTAGAAATTTTATAATCGTTAATAATACCAAGCACTTAATTACTGTTCCCACTAAAAAGTCCTCACTTTCTACTACAATTATGAATAAACTTATTGATAATTCTACAAATTGGCAAAAAAAACATGCCAAGATTATTATGCAAGCTTATTCACATCACCCTTTCATTGAAGACCTTGCACAATTGATTAAATTTTTCGAAAAACTTAAATTTCAACATCTTTCTGAATTGAATATAGAACTTATAAAATTTATTTCAGAAAAATTAAGTCTTAAAACAAATTTTATTAATTCAAATGATTTTGCTTTAATTGACAAAAGAACAACAAAGGTAATACAAATATTAGATAAAATTAATGCCACAGAGTATTTATCACCAGAAGGTTCAAAAAAATATCTAAAAGAAGATAAATTTGAAGAATTAACAAAAATTAAATTATTATTTAATAGCTATAGACCCACAGAATATAAGCAAAAAAACCAAAATAAGTTTATAGATAATTTATCTATAATTGATGTTATTGCAAATCTAGGATGGATTAATACAGAAACTTATGTTAAAAAAAAATAAATTATATTTACCATAAAATGACAAAAAAATATCAAATAGAGAAAAATAAATTTGGTTTTTATCAGGTAACTCCAACACCATCCGCAGAAGAAATCACAAAATTTTATGCAGATGAATTTTATACTGGTGAGTATAAGAATTTTAACGACTCTTCCTTAGAAGTACAAATTAATGATAAGGCTTTTTTTGAGGGTAGATGGAATGATATTTATAATAACTTTATGGAAATAAATAAGAATATTAAAATTGGAGATTCAATTTTGGATATTGGATGTGGATGGGCACAAGCATTATTATTTTTTAAAGACAAAGGTCTTGATTGTTATGGTTTCGATCCAGCAATAGAAGCTGTAGAGTATGGTTGTAAAAAGGGATTAAATATTAAGCATGCAGGTCTTGAGGGCATGAATGTATTTGATAATAAAAAATTTGATATGGTTACAATGTTCAACGTATTAGAGCATTTAGCAAATCCTGAAAAATCAATAAATCAAATTAAAGAAATATTAAAACCAAATGGTATCTTGGCAATCGATGTACCAAATGAATTTAATGATTTTCAAACAGTTGGAAGAGATGTTCATGGTTTAAACGACTGGTGGGTAGCGCCACCAAATCATTTGAACTATTTTTCCAAAGATAGTTTGGTTAATTTTTTAGAAAAATTAGGTTTTTCTGTAGAAATAAGTGAATCATCTTTTCCTTTAGAAATGTTTCTTTTATTTGGAGAAAATTATGTAAAAGATGGTAAACTTGGATCTCAATGTCACAAAAAAAGAGTAAAATTTGAGGAAAATTTAAGGAAAAATGGAAAAACGGAAACCTTAAAAAATTTTTATAGAGCTTTAGCAAATTTAAATCTTGGCAGACAAATATCAGTTTTTTGCAAACTTAAATAATAGTATGGTTCAAAAGTATGTTAACCAGATTATTAAAAACGGTTATACGATAATACCAAATTTAATTTCAGATAGAGAGTGTGAAAATTATAAAAAACTTCTAGAAAAAACCTACTATAAATATTCAAATAAATATATAAATTCAAAAAAAATTGGTGGTTTAGCAGATAAATCTTTAGAAAAAGTTGTATACAATCTTCATAACAAGAATTTAAAATGGTTCAAACTTTTTGAGAATAAAATTATTCTTAAAATTTTAGATAAAATTCTTAAAGAAGGTTCGTATAAAAATAGCGAGCCCTATTATCTAAATAACATTTCAGCTAGATGCCCTTTGCAAGGAAATAAAGGGCAACAAATTCACTTAGATAGCAATTTACCGGGAGTAAATTATAATATTGTTACTAATGTGATATGGTATTTTGATGATGTAAATAGGGAAAATGGTACAACCGTAGTAGTTCCAGGTAGTCATAAATTCTTAAAATATGCAGATAATTCTAAAGAGATAAAAAATCGGCTTTATATAAAAGCTAAAAAGGGAAGTGTTTTGATACTTAATGCAAATCTTTGGCACGGAGGCTCAGCAAAAAATAATAAATCTTCAAGGTGGGCCTTAGTATTGGGCTACGCAAGGTGGTTTATAAAACCTTCTTTTGATTATATGGAAAATACTCCAAAAAAAATTTTTAATAAATTGACTAAAAAACAAAAGTCATTACTTGGATTTGATTTAATTCCACCTAAGGATGAGTTTACAAGAGTGACAAGGAGATCAAAAAATTTTGAAAAACCTAAGAACTATTTATTAAAGTAATGATTAAGATTAAATCAAGAACCATTTCATCAAAAAATAGACCTTTCATAATTGCTGAATTGTCAGGTAATCATAATGGATTGTTAAGTAATGCTCTGAAATTAGTGGATCTTGCAGCTAAAAGTGGCGTTGATGCGATAAAATTGCAAACGTACACACCAGAAACAATAACTTTAAATTCAAATAAAAAAGATTTTTTAATTAAGGATAAAAAAAATCCATGGAGAAAAAATCGTAATTTATTTCAATTATATAAAAAAGCACACACCCCTTGGTCTTGGCATAAAAAAATTTTTGATAGAGCTAAAAAATATAAACTAATTTATTTTAGCAGTCCATTTGATGAAACCGCAGTTGATTATCTGGAAACTTTAAATGTGCCAGTTTATAAAATTGCTTCTTTTGAAAATACACATTACCCGTTATTAAAAAAAGTAGCTGAAACAGGTAAGCCCATAATAATGTCTACTGGCCTGTCTACTTTAAAGGAGTTGAGAGATTCAGTAAATTATTTAAGAAAAAATGGCTGTAAAAAATTAGCACTACTTAAATGCACAAGTGCATATCCAGCTAAACCAAGCGATTTAAACCTTAAAACAATAGATGATTTAAAAAAAATTTTTAAGTGTGAAATTGGCTTTTCAGACCATAGTTTAGGAATAGGAGCAGCAGTAACCGCTGTAGCTCGAGGAGCAACAATTATTGAAAAACATTTTACTTTAAAAAAGAATGTTGGAGTGGATGGCTTATTTTCAACTGAGGTTAATGAAATGAAAATGTTAAAAAAAGAATGCGATTTATCATGGAGATCTTTAGGAAAAGTATTTTATGGACCAACTAAAAATGAAATTATTTTCAAAAAATCTAGAAGATCTATATATGCATCAATGGATATTAAAAAAGGAGAGAAATTTAATAAAAAAAATATAAAGGTTGTTAGACCTTCGAATGGTTTACACCCAAAATATTTCGAAAAAATAATAGGTAAAAAATCAAGAAATTTTATATCATTTGGTACACCACTAAAAAAAATTTTTATAAAAGGTTAAATGAAATTAATCTTAGGTACTGCTCAATTTGGCATTAAATATGGAGTAAATAAATTAAAAATTAAAAAATTAGAAATTAATAATATAAAACGGGTTTTAAAAAAAAATTCTTTAAAAGAATTTGATACAGCCATGAATTATGGTAATAGTGAAAAAATCATTGGTAATTTTAATATTAAAAGAAAAGTAATCACTAAGATTAAATTACCCTTAAATAAACCAAAGGATCTTAAAAAATGGTTTACAAAAAAAATAAATAATACTCTTAAAAACTTAAAAGCTAAAAGCTTATACGGATTATTAATACACGATACATCTGATATAACATCAAAAAATAAAGAGTTTTTAAATATACTTTTAGACTTCCAAAAAAGAAATTTTATAACAAAAATTGGTATATCCGTTTATGAGGTAGATGAAATCAGAAGAATTTTAAAATTTTGGAAACCAGAAATAATACAAATGCCGATTAATATATTTGATCATAGATTCATAAATAATAATTTTTTAGTCAAACTTAAAAAATTAAACATAGAACTTCATGCAAGATCTTGTTTTTTACAAGGAATGCTTTTAGAAAAGAAAATAAGAATAGGAAATAATAAAAGTAAAAAAATATTTTATTCTTTTGTAAACTGGTGCGAAAATAAAAAAATATCTAGACTGGAAGCATGCATACATTTTGTAAAAAAAATAAAACAAATTGATTGCCTTGTTGTTGGAGTTGATAATTCTTCTCACCTTCAAGAAATAATTAGTTCCTTCAATAAAAATTTAATTTCTATTCCAGATAATTTTATGAATAATGATAAAAATTTAATTGATCCAAGGAAATGGAAAGTTAGATGAAATTGTTAACAATAATACAAGCAAGGTATAACTCTTCAAGGTTTCCTGGAAAGATTCTAAAAAAGTATAGAGATGTTTCTTATCTAGAAATGTTAATAAAGAGATTACAAAAATCAAAAAAAATAAGAAAAATTATTGTTGCTGCAACTAATAACCCTGCCGATAATGAAATAGAGAAACTTTGTCGAAAGTTAAAAATTTTTTGTTTTAGAGGTTCTGAGTTAGATGTAATTGATAGATATTTTCAGGCAACAAAATTTTTTAAAGCCAAAAATATAGTAAGAGTTACAGCGGACTGCCCTTTAATCGATTTTAATATCGTTGATAAAGTAATAAAAAACTTTTTTCTAAAAAAAGTTGATTATGCGACAAATACAATGCCTCCGACTTTCCCAGATGGAATGGACGTAGAAGTTTTTAATTTTAATTCTTTAAAAAAAGCTTGGGAAGCATCAAGGTCTAAAACAGAATTAAGAGAACATGTAACTACTTATATAAGGAATAGTAATTTTTTTAGTAAAATTAATATAAAATTTAAAAATAACTATTCATTTTTGAGATTAACTCTTGATGAGCCTGAGGACGATAAAGTATTAAATTTATTGTTAAAAAAATATTCTAATATATTTAATATATCTATTAATGACATAATTAAACTTTATAAAAAAAACAAACAAATATTTCGGTATAATAAACATATAGTGAGAAATGAGGGAATTACATTGAACACGGGTCAAAAAGTATGGAAAAGAGCTCAAAAGATAATACCTGGAGGTACTATGCTTTTCTCAAAAAATCCTGACTTATTTTTACCTGAGAAATGGCCAGCTTATTTTTCAAAAAGTAAAGGATATAAAGTTTGGGACCTAGATGGAAATTGTTTTGCAGACCTATCGTTTATGGGAGTCGGTACTAATACACTAGGATACTCTAATGCTAAAATTGAAAAAAAAGTTTTGCAAACAATAAAAAAAGGCAACATGACAACTCTTAACTCATTAGAGGAAATCAAATTAGCAGAAAAACTAATTGAAATACATCCTTGGGCAGACATGGCTAGATTTACTCGATCAGGAGGTGAAGCAAATGCAGTAGCTATAAGAATTGCAAGAGCTGCTTCAGGAAAAGATAAGATAGCAGTATGCGGTTATCATGGATGGCATGATTGGTACCTTGCTAGTAATATAAATAAAAAATCGCAATTGGATGAACATTTAATGAACAATGTACCTATAAAAGGTGTACCAAAAAATCTGAAAAATACAGTATTCCCCTTTTCTTATAATGATATTGAAGGATTAGAGTCTATTATAAAAAAAAATAATATAGGTGTTATCAAGATGGAAGTTAAAAGAAATGATGAACCAAAAAGTAATTTTTTACAAAAAGTAAGAAAACTCTCTGAAAAAAAAAATATTGTTTTAATTTTTGATGAGTGCACATCTGGTTTTAGACAAACTTTTGGTGGTTTGCACAAGTTTTACAAAGTTAATCCAGATATAGCTATTTTTGGGAAGGCTCTTGGAAACGGTCATGCGATTAATGCTGTTATTGGAAAAAGATCAGTGATGGAGACAGTAAATTCTACTTTTATAAGTAGCACATTTTGGACAGAAAGAATTGGACCTACAGCTGCTTTAGAGACACTAAAAATTATGGAAGATATTAAATCATGGAAAATAATTTCAAAAATTGGTAAAAAAATAAAAAAAAATTGGGAAGTCATATCAAAGTTAAATGATATTAAAATTGAAATCAAAGGTATTGATGCAATCCCGAATTTTTCTTTCAAATCAAAAAATAATTTATTTTATAAAACATTAATTACACAAGAGATGTTAAAAAATAATATTTTTGCTTCAAATGCTGTGTATTGTTGTATTTTACATGATGATAAAATTTTAAACAAATATTTTAATATAATGAATGATATATTTTTAAAAATTAAAAAAGTTGAGACTGGAAAATCTAATATTAATGACTTTTTAAATTCTAAAGTATGCATATCAGGATTAAGGTCTAAAGAAAAATAAACATTTTATGATTAACAAAACTGTAAATTATATACCTTATGGCAGGCATTTTTTAGATACAAAGGATAAAAAAGCAGTTTCTTTATCATTAAATTCTAAATTGATCAGTAGTGGAAATCATGTAAAAAAATTTGAATTAAATATTTCTAAATTTTGCAAAAGTAATTATGGATTTAGTTGTAATTCAGGAACATCAGCTCTTCTATTGGCTTTTCTGTCAATTAATTTAAAAAAAAATGATGCTATAATTATCCCAGCTGTAAATTTTATTGCTTCATCAAGTATGGCCACTTTCCTAAATGCTAAAATATATTTTGCTGACGTTTCTCCAGTAACAGGTCAAATGACGCCCGAAAATTTGTTGGATTGTATAAAAAAAAATAATCTTAAAAATGTTAAGGCAGTAGTAACAATGTATTTAGGTGGTGCCCCAGATTATATTGAAGAATTTTATAATTTAAAAAAAAAATATAAATTTTATTTAATAGAAGATGCATGTCATGCATTTGGTGCTGATTATTTTATAAAAAATAAAAAATATAAAGTTGGTTCCGCAAAACATTCGGATATATGCTGTTTTTCATTTCATCCATTAAAAACAATTACAACAGGAGAGGGAGGTTTTTTAACAACAAATAAAAATTCATTAGCTAAAAAAATAAATTTGATGAAATCACATGGTATTATCAGAAATACAAAAAAACACTGGAAATATGAGATCAAAAATTTAGGTTTTAATTTTAGATTAAGTGATATTAATGCTGCTTTAGGCTTAAGCCAATTAAGAAAAATTAATATTTTTTTAAGAAAAAGAAAAGAAATATCAAATTTTTATACCAAAATTATAAATGACAAGTATAATTTTATAACCTTACCAAATTACTCAAAAAAAATTAATTCTAGTAACCATTTATTTTTAGCTCATCTAAATTTTAAACAATTAAATATTAAAAAAGATCAATTATTTTCTTTTTTGATTAAAAAAAAAATTTTTATTCAATTTCATTATATTCCTCAATACTATTTTAAAACTTTCGACAAGAAAATAAAAAAAAATAAAACATTTAATGGTGCTGAGAAGTTTTATAATTCTGCTTTTTCATTACCTATTTATCCATACCTAGAAAAAAAAAAATTGTTTATATTCTTGATAGTATAAAAAAATTTGTTTTTAAAAATTTATAAATTCTATAATTTTTAATTTAAATATACTGCTTAAGAATTTTGTGTTTTTCTAATATTTTTATAACTCTTAATACTCTTTTGGGATCAGCAGAAATTTTTTTTGACAATGAAATTACATCATTGTTTTTATCAACATATGCATTAATATTAGATATCAAATATCTATTTTTACTAAGCATATTTTTCAAAGTTGCCTTCGGCGATACTAAATTATATTTTGACAAATGTGGTTCCCCTATTGTTTGTTTTTCATAAATTAAATTCTTATTAATTTCATTGATAGCTTTTTTAATAAAATTACATGTTTCAATAATTGTACTATAATTTAATATATTTAAGTTATCTTTGGAGGTATGGTATTCTTTATATTCTCCAAACTTTTTTCTAGTAATCGTGACAAATGGTATACTTAGATTCTGGCACCCAAACTGTCTTTCATTACTACCACGTTTTAAAAAAGATATTTTTTTAAATTTTTTATATTTTTTGCCTATTCTGTTAATAATGATATCAGCATAAGTATTTTCATTTGCAGAAGAGATTAAAGTATAAGGTGCATCTATCCCGACACACGAAAGATTAAATCCTGCTACCAAATTTTTTTTTAATTTATTAATATTTTTATATATGTAGTAGATAGCGCCTATTGTTTCAGGTATTAAAATTAATTTTATGGTATATTTGCCTTTTTTTAGTATTTTAGATAGTAAGCTAACTGCTAATATTCCAGATAATTCGTTATTTGCCATAGATGGATGACAAATATAAGAACTTATTATAATTTCTTTTTTACTTTTTCCTGGAATAGTTAATTCAGAATAATTCATATTACCACTAAATAGTTTTGACTTAATTATAACTTTATATTTTATCTTTTTATTTAATTTTAAAAATTTCTTATGTTGTAAGCAAAAGCCCCAATTTTTTTTATAGTAGCTAGTTACATATGGAATTGAGTCGGGGGCTTCAGGCAATGTATATAAATGTGGTTTAAGTTGTTTATATGATAATGTTTTTTTAATTGGTGAAGAATAGCCTAGAACCTCTAAATTATTTCTCTTAAAATCACATATTATATTTCCATTTTCATCCTCAAGTGTTGCCACTTCTACTTTCCATTCTTTTGGAACATTCCAAGAAAAAACCTTTTTTCCTGACTCGGTCTTTTTTAATATGAATTTAGAATTTATATTTTTTTTGATATATTTTATAGTCTTTCTATTTCCCTCTCCAGTTAGACTCCTATTCATTGGAAATAATTCTTCTGCCCATTTTTTTAATATTTTCTTATAATTTATTTTCATGAGAGTTTACTTAATTGAAATAGATATCATTGTTGAGCTTTTTCCTTTTAAAAATTTAGGTAAATATTTAACATTATTTCTAAATGGAATAAGGTAGGCACAGTAAAAAAAACAAAAACGCAGTTTCCAGATAAAATTCAAATAGTTAACTGTCCAAGGTTTAACAATAATATTTTTAAAATCGTATATTTTTAAAATATTTTCCAATCCTACATTGGTAAAAGGTTTAACATGGGTAGGGTCGTCATAAAATGTGTTGAAACAATATTTAAAATTTGGTGTTATGATTATTAAAACACCAGAATTTTTTAACATTCTTCTGATTTCTAAAATAAGATGATCTGTGTTATTAATGTGTTCAATAACAGAGTACAATAAAATGTAATCAAAAGACTTATTATTATAAGGAAAGATATCTTTTTCAAAGTTTAGATCTTTTATATCACAACCTACTGCATTAATTCCTTCATTATTTAAGTGCGCAACAAGGCTACCATCTCCACATCCAATATCCAGAAATGTTTTGTTACTTTCTATAGTCTTTAGTTTGTTAAAGATTAGTAATTTATTAATTATACTAAGCGTCCTAGAATGTTTACTTTTTAGATCTATTTTTTCTTCTTCTTTATTCCTTTTGTCAAAATATTTTTCTACAAATTTAGTCATTTATCAATATATAATTTAATTGAATTAAAAATATAAATTATAAATGATCATAAATAAAATTAAAAATAGATTTATCTTAGATAAAAGTGACAAACTGTTTATTAATCTTGCATCAAAACATCAAAAAATAAAATCAAATAACTCAATTTTAATCGAAGCTCCATTAGACGATAAATTTTTTTTAATTAAAAATTTTCTAGTAGGTAAATATTTATCAGAAAAATATAATTATAAACTAGTTTATTACATAAATTATAATAATCTAAGAGGACTGATTTCAATTTTTAAAAAAATATATTATAAATTTGCATACAACTATCTTTCATTCCTTAAATTAGAGAAACTGTATAATTCTTTTTGTAATAAATTAGTTTTAAATTGTTATTATCCAAAAAGTTTTTTTATAAAAAAAAAAAAAAATTTTTCACTTTAAAGAAATATTCAAATATAAGTATAAAGGTGTGTTATTTGGCGATTTGATAGTAGATTCATATCTGTATTATTTCCATAAATTTTTATACAATAAAAACATTAGTTCTGTTGTAAATGAAAAAAATTTTAATAATTTTTTTTATAAATCTGTTCAATTAATAGAGAATTTTTTTTATACCTTTGAAAAACATAATATTAAAATACTAATTAATAATTATTCTGGATATTTAGATCACGGGATAGCAGCGAGAATAGCTGAAAAAAAAAAAATACCTATTTATTATCTTTCAGAAACAGATAGGCCATTTTTAAAGTCATTTAGCTCAAAACATAAAAGAAATTATGATAAATATAAAAAAAAATTTCTTAAATTTTCAAATAAAAATATTAAACTTAAAGAAGTAGACAAAATATTAATCAAGAGATTTAAGGGAAATAAAAAATTTTCATTATTTTATATTAAAGATAATCTTTTTTTAAAAACAAATAAAAAAATTTTTAATAATAAAAAAAAGACCATTTGTGTTTTTGCCCACAGTACTTTAGACAGTCTTTATGGTTTTAAAGATGTTATTTTTTTGCAACAAAGACAATGGATTTTATTTACATTAAAAAATTTAGAGAGTATTTCTAACCAATTTAATATTTGTTTTAAAATTCATCCAAATGAAACAATTGAGGGTGAAAATTTTATTAGAAATTTATTAAAAGAAATGAAAAATGTTAAATTGCTTGATAAAACATATCTAAATTCGGAGATTATTAATTCAAATTTAATAGCTGGTATAACTTTACATGGAACTATTGGTTTCGAACTAGCTTATCATTCTATACCTACTATTTATTGTAATGACAATCCATATACAGCTTTCAGTTTTTGCATTAAGCCTAAAGATATTAATGATTATAAAAATATACTTTTAAAGGGAATCTATAAACTAAAAAAATCTAAGATTTATAGAAAAGAATCCATGATTTTTTACTATATGAATTTTTTAGATAAAAATAATGGAAAAGTTAGTAATAAAGATAATCTTGGATTTAATAATTATGATATAAGAAAATTTAAAGGTAAAGAATTTGAAAATTATGTTAAAAGTTTAAACAAAAGTAAAATAAAAAAAATTTTTAATGAATTTTCAAAATCAGAGAAAATTTTTGATAATTTTAATATAAGCTGATTTAATAGGATTTTTTTTATTAAACAAATTATGCTCGCTTGTATAATTAAAAATTTTATTATTTTTTTTATTTAAATCATAATTAATTACATAATAATTCTTAAATTTTTTAGAATACTTTGATTCCTCAAGAGTTATTAGTTCTTCATGAATTTTTTCACCCTTTTTAATACCGATTATATTTATTTTAGCAGTTGGATTTATTATTTTAACAAAGTCTATGATTTTTATGCTTTTTAATATTGGAATGAAAATGTCCCCTCTTCTGAAATTCATTAATGATGATATTACCAACTCAATTGATTCTTTGTATGAAATCCAAAATCTTGTCATATCTTTGTGTGTAATTGGAAATTTTTTTCCTTCCTTATTTAATTTTGAAAAAAATGGTAAAATACTACCTTTTGATCCTAAAACATTGCCATATCTGACTACACCAAATTTGGTTCCATTTTTACCTGATAAATTATTCCCACTAAGTATAATTTTTTCTGCAACAAGTTTAGTAGCACCATAAAGATTAATTGGATTAACAGATTTATCAGTCGAAACAAGAATACATCTTTTAACTTTCTGATTAATACAAGCTTCAATAATATTTTGTGTGCCTAAAATATTTGTATTAACACATTCTTGAGGATTATACTCTGACAACAATACATGTTTTTGAGCTGCAGCATGAATTACGTAATCTACTTCTTTTAAAGCCAATGTAATTCTTCTTAAATCTCTTATATCTCCAATTAAAAATCTCAATTTTTTATTATTAAGCTCTTTTTCTAAATGAAAATGCTTCTGTTCATCTCTTGAGAATAAAATTATTTTTTTTAATTTATAATTTTTCAAAAAATATTTTGTAAGTTCTGAACCCAAGGAGCCTGTACCACCAGTAATTAAAATTGTTTTATTTTTAAAAAAGTTTTGTGTATTCATATAATAAATTAGTTTGAGGAAATTATTTTATAATAAGCCATAACTTAGTTTTTAATATTCATAATTCAAGATTTAGTTTTTTATCTAATGCATTTAAATTTTTAATAACTTTCATTACAATTTAATTAGTAATATAAGCTAAATTTATCTATAAAAAAGCAGATTTATAATAAGAATTATATTATATTAAATTAACTAACCTGCGTTTATCTAATAAAATATAATATGTTGCAAAAATTAAAATATATCTTTTTTATACCTATAGATTTATTTTTGTTAATTTTAGGTATTTGTATTTATAGACTTACTAAACAAACTCCCTTTTTTTCTTATAAATCAATGCATAGATTGTTTTATATTTTCGGAGGTGCGATTACTGAATTCACAAATGATTTAACAAAAAGTAAAAATAAAGATTTACTTCAATATAATTTTGAAGAAAACAGAGACATTGTTAATAATATTAGAGAAAATGGTCTCTTTATTAAAGAAGATTTTTTGACATTTGATGAAATTGAAAAAATTAAAAAATTAATTTTAGATTATGAATTTTCCTTAAGACCAATGGATGATGATAAAAATAATAAGTCAATTAAATTAGTTAGAGAAAAATTTGATCCTAATAATCCTAAAGCTGTATTATATGAAGTTGACTCAAACTTTTTAGTTAATCAAAAAGTAATTCAAAAAATTTTGCTTAAAGATGAAATTTATGATTTAGGTCTAAGGTATTTTGGGTCAGAGCCTTTTCTGGATCATGTTTCTTTGTCTATAAGTACAAATTTTAACAAAAAACCAGATGGTGAAGCTGCTCAACTTTATCATTTCGATTTAGATAAACCAAAATGGTTGAAATTTTTGACCTATGTTAATGATGTAGGAATTACTAATGGCCCTCATTGTTTTATAAAAAAAACACATAAAAGTAATGCAATTCCATTTTCTCTAAGATCCAGAGGATATGTAAGACTAGATGATGAAAATGAAAAAATTAAAAAATTAATTAAAAATGAAATTAAAATTACAGGAAAAGCTGGTACATCTATAATAGAGGACACCAAAGGTCTTCATAAAGGTTTAATGGTAGAAACAGGCTATAGGATATTATTAAATATTCAGATTAATAGCTCTATGTTTGGTTCTCCTTTCAAAAAAATGAAATTTACTAATATTGATAACGATTTGTTAAGAAGATTTAGAGAGAAAAAAAATTTTTTTTCACATTCAACAAATTTAACTAGTTTTTTGAATTAAACATTTTATCTAAAACAATATTTTTTAATTGAAAATTATATACTTCTTTATTTATAATTTTTTTATGAGTTTGGTTTTTATTTTTTATTATAAGAGCTGGTCTTTTGAAATTATTCGAGGGATTAGGGTCGTCAACTAAAGGATGATCTGAAGATATTACGATTATTGTTTTCTCAAATTTTTTATTTGATTTAAGTACATTTATAATTTTACCTAAAGCCAAATCTGTCATTACTAAATTTTCATCATAAGAACTTTTATTAAAGTATTTTTTAATATAAGAGTTATTGTCACTATTAAATATATATGGTTTGTGAGGGAAACTTGCGTGATAAAAGTAAAATTCAAATTCTTCATCTAATGATTTTAAAAAATTTTTAAGAGAAAATTTATGAGATTTTATTGCTTCATTAAATTCAAATTTTTCAAAATTAAATTCATAAATATATTTCTTTAAAAAGAAATCTCGGAATGGAAATAATTTATATAAATTATATAAAAATAAAAAATTAAAGTTATATGAGTAAACTTCCCATGAATATAAATTAGCAAAACATTCATTATAAGAATTTATTAACTTACAGTAAGGAAAGTACCAACCATTAATATAGATACTCTTGTCTTTCTCTTTAATTTTGTCAAAAATAGATCCATCGAAATTTATAGAAACTATTTCTTCTTTTTTATCAAAGAATATTCTTGAAATTTTTTTATCTTCATAAATTGTTTTGAAATTAGTTACATCTTGCCCAAGAAGTATGGATGGTATGGAGTGTGCTGTATTATTAATTCTAACTTTATAATTTGTATAAAAATCTGAAACTTCTATTAATTTAGTAAAGTTTTTGAGATCTTTATTTCCATGTATTTTTTCTAAAATTAATGCATCAAATACAATCCAAACAATTGGATTCCCTTTTTTATTTGAACTTATAATTTGATTTTTATTTATAGTATTAAATTGTTTATGTTTAATAGGCTCTAAATGAAATAGTAACAAATATAAATTATAAATTGTTAAAATAAATAGTGGGAAAAATACAACACCAAAAAATTTTAAGGTTTTTTTGAAATTAAATTTAATAAATATAAATGTGAAGAGTGCGACAAGAAGTATAAAAATTAAAATAGATAAATGTTTATAAGGAAAAAAAGTTTTTATAATATAAGATGTTTCAATAATAAGCACAAATTTCAAAAAGTTCTGAAAATATTTATATTTTTCAGAAAGTTTTAAGAAAAAATAAAAAAATAAAAAAAAAACAATAAAGCAGAAAAAATTATTTAATATAAATTTTTTTGGAATCCCTCCTATATAAAAAAAATTTTTAGGATTCATAATGCTTGTTTCAATCCAAATTTTAATATATAAAAAATTGAAAAACGATAATATACAAGCAAAATTGAACAACAAAATTCTCATCAAAACAATTTAAGCGTAATTAAAAATGTATCAATATATAATTAAAAATAAAAAATTACTAACGACTATAATAGTAATTCCTTTACTAGTTTTAGTTATTTTTAAAAAACATCTTCCAGATAATTTTAAAAATTTTATTAGAGAGTATATTTTTGTTTATTCAAATATAAGTAATTTGAAACTACAAGTAAAAGAATTAGAAAAATCAAAAGAATTATTAAAGAAAAAAATAGATAAAAAAGACACGGTAATATTTAACTTAACATCGTCCCAGTCCAATTTTGTTTTTGTTAGAGACGATCAAGAGGATAATTTAAATTTAGATAATAAAAAAATAAATATTATAAAGTTTTCGAATGAAGCGATAGCAAATTTAACACCAAGAGCTCATTTTGAATTTTATGACAATAAAATCTTTCTAATAACTGGTGTTGGTCAGATACTATACAGTTCTTCTGATCCAAATAATTTTAATTCAAATGAAATTCAATTTGAACAAATAGAAACTAATTTATTTCAAAAGATCAATATAGATTATATTTCCAGTGAAAGCTCGGTAATAAAAAGTATCTTAATAGCTGATAAATTTATTTTTGTTTCATACGTTAAAAAACATAACGAAAATTGCTATACAAATGCAATTTTAAAAGGAAATTTTAATTATAAAAAAATTAATTTTGAGGAATTTTTTGATACAAATGATTGTAGTGTCTATTATGGCAATCAAACAGGTGGAATCTTAGCCCATTATAAAGAAAATCAATTTGTTTATTCTGTTGGAGATTGGTACGCTTACACTTTGAAAGATGGATTGAGAAACAATAAACCACAAGAAATGGACTCATATAAAGGTAAAATTCTTCAATTTGAAATTAACAACAATAAACCAAACATCTTATCTCTAGGACACCGAAATTCTCAAGGTTTGGAATACGATAAAGATAATGATATTTTGTTTTCAACAGACCATGGGCCACAAGGTGGTGATGAAATTAATATAGACATTAATCCAGATTTAGAAAATGTAAAAAATTATGGTTGGGGTATATCTTCTTATGGAGAACATTATGGATTTCCTGATAGCGTAAATCCAAAAGAATATGCAGCTGCACCACTGCACAAGTCACATAAAAAGTACGGTTTTATAGAACCTCTTACATATTTTGTTCCATCAATTGCAATAACACAGATAGATTTTGTTGATGATCCCATTTCAGATGAAAGAAATTTCTTCGTTGCTGCTTTGGGTAATGACTTAGAAGAAGGAGATATGTCTATACACAACATAATCTTCAATCAGAAAAATTATTGGGAAAAAAAAATACATCATATCATTCCTATAGGCGAAAGGATAAGGGATTTAAAATATCATCAAAATATTGGTTTACTTTTTTGGGCTGAAGGGCCAGGGTCAATTGGTATTTTAAGGTTATTAAATGAATAAAAAAAATTTATATATTATTTGTTTAACAACTATATATTTTTTAACATTTACTCCAGCATATGCTTATTTAGACCCTGGCACTTTGTCAATAATTTTTGCTTTTATTGTAAGTATATTTACAACAATATTATTTTACATAAAACAAATTATTAAATTTATTAAAGAAAAAATATTTAAAAAAAAAATCAATCCAAAATCTGACTAAAGTTATTCTCTGTTATTTCATTTAAAAAAAGTATTTTTTCTTTTATTAATTGAACTTCTTTATTATAATTTCTTTTATCTATTTCTTTTAGGTAGTTATTAATATTATTAAGTTCTAAGGGCTTAATTATTAGACCTATTTTACTTCTTATTGATACTTCCAGAGGAATATTATCATTATTTCCATCAAAATTCTTATTTCGTATTTTTGCTTTTGTATCTACGAATATCACTGGGTTTTTTGTGATTAAAAAATATTCTAAAGCAATACCTGACCAATCTGTGATCAAATAACTTGATTTAAATGTATCAAAAAAGTTTGCATTATTATTTTCAATAATTATTGTCTCCTCTTTATATTTACTTTTTAATGTTTTTAAAAATGAATAAATTTTGACAGGTACATTTGAATGAGGTCTAAGAATTATTTTAAATCCATTAACCACTAATTCTGACAACAAAATTTGAAAATTTTCGTTTTCAAAAATATTATCTAAACCCCAGGAGGGTGCTATCGTAACAATTTTTTCCTTCTTTAGACTTCCAAATTGCTTTTCTAGGACATTTAATTTTGGATAATTTGACTTATAAAGTTTATAATTCAAATTTTTCAGTTTTTTGTTCTGGATTAGCTCATCAAATTGATTCTGTGTTGTACAAAGTATTTTATCGTAAGAGTCAAAAGCATCACTTTTATAAACCATATGAGTACTTACTAAAGAATGAAATAAGTATATATAATTATTTACATTTTTAGATTTCTTAATTTCATAGTTATTTAAGTCAGGCATGGTCATTATTAGATTTTTGCACGAAATATTATTCATCAAAAGAATTAATAAAAATATATTTTTGCAATAAATAATTTTTAAATTTTCAAAATTACATTTATAAATAGGATCATTTCTATCAGTTGTTATATAAATTATTTTTTTATATTTTTTTATTATTTCAATATAATTTATAAATGTATTAAAATAATTTCTGCCTTCTGAAAAAAAAAACTACATCTTTTTCTTTATTTGGAATAATATAAAATTTATACAAATTTTTAATTTGATAAATAAAATCTTTAATCATTATAATTTTTTAAATCATCTAAATCATCAAATTCATACCATGATAAATCTGTTGATATAATATCTATATCTATTTTTTTTTTGATAAGAGTATTAAGTAAAAAGGTTGTCTGTTTTTTATATAGGTGTTGTTTTTTTATTATTTTAATTAGTTTCTCTCTTCTTTTTTTAGGTATATAAAAAATACCCATAAATTGACCTTCAGCATCAGATATTTTTTTTAATTTTTTCCCGATCTCAATTAATTTTTTATTTTTTATTTTTAATGTTTCCGCATCATCAAAAATTGATTTTTTTCTTTTTTCCCAAATTTTCACCCAATTTTTTTTTATTGGTAAAAGTAAATTATTTTTTTTATGTTTATTTATTAATTTAAAAATTTTTTCATCATAATAAATATCAGAGTAGCTTATTAAAATATCGTCATCTATGTGTTTAAGTGCTAAATATATTGAATAAACCATTTCGTACTTAGAAAAAAATTTATTATAAATATATTTTACGTTTTTTTTTTTAATTTTACTTTGTAGTAAATTATTTTTAAATCCTGTAATTACTGTAACTTTTTTTATATTATTTTTTATGCTGTTATCTATCAAATGATTAATGATTGGCTTCTTTTTGATCTTAATTAAACATTTATGTTTATTAATTTGATTATAAATTCTAGAACTTTTTCCTGCTGCCAATAAAACAAAATGCATTAAATATTAAAATGATTTTTAATTAAATTATCTATTTTTTTTTGATCTACGTTTTTTCTTTCAGGATGAAACATCATACCTAAAAATAAATTTTTTTTAATTAATTCGACATATCCGTCTAAACTTATGAATAAATCCTCAAATTGTAATTTTTTATCCTGACAAACAGCATAATTGTGAAAAGAATTTACATTTAATTTTTTTTTCATTTTATTAATTATTAAATGGTTTCGTCTTACATGTTTATTTGTTTTAATCAATTTCATTTTTCTAAGAGAGCAAAAATGCTGAAATGATCTACATACAAAAAGACATTTAATCTTATTTTTTATAGCATACTTAATTATTTTTTTTTCAAAGTTATCTCTTATTAGATTCTCTTTATTCTTTTTTAATTTATAAATATCTCCTGAACCAGTAAAAATTATTCCTTTAATATTTTTTAATTGATTTATTTGTTTTGTATCTATAATTGGAAATAAATTTATTCCAATTTTTCTTGAATATTCAAACCACTTTAAATCAATCTTAATATTTATTGCATTATATTGATCTAAAAATATTGACGGAACTATTAAAAAATTTTTTTTAATCATAAACCCTCAATATTCTTTGATAGACAATTAATATTAATAATTCGACATTTGTTTAATTCATCAAATTTTTTTTCACCAATACCAATTACTGCGGGAATATTTAGTTCAGAACATCTGATAGCCATATGTGAGTTTGCACCACCATATTTTGTTACTAGCCCTGATATATTAAAATTGAATAAGAAATCATATCCTGGATCAGCATTTTCAATAATTACTATTTTTTTATGACAATTTTTAAAAATATTTTTTTCATTTAAATTTTTTAAAAAATATTTTTTTGATGTAACTGATTTTTCTGTGATAAAATTTCCACTTTTTGTAATTTGTTCAAATATAAAAACATCATTTTCATCTTTAATAACTTCAGGTAATCTTATCGCTCTTGTTATAGAAAACATTTTTTTTGATTTTTTTATTTCATCTTTTAAAATATTTTCTAGTTTTTCAATACTTAAATTATTATAAGATTCTAAAATTGTTTTTATTGAAATATATTCTAAATCTTTTCTATTTATATTAATCTTTTTTGATAAATTGATTAGATTTTCAAAAATTAAATCTAAATATTTGGTAAATATATATTTAGAATATTCTCGCATATAAATAGCTTCCTCAGAAATTTTAATTAAATTTTGAAAATTAAGTTTTAATCTATTTTTCTTTAATAATTTGTCTATTTTTAATTTATTTTTGAAAATTTTTTTACTACTACTGTAAGAATTTTCTATATTAAATTCCGAATGTTTAAAATATTCTTTAAATCCTTCTTTATAATTTTTAGAGGAAATTGAATATGTTGATGGTCGTAAATGTCCATATTTTTTAAGAAAATTTTTTTTATAGGATATGTTTTTGTTAAGTAGTCTAAGATCTTTATTCAGATTTTTAGTAACACTTTTTATTGATGAGTAAAAATTTATTAATTCACTGTTATCAATTAATTTTAATTTTTTTAAGTCATTCAGAAGAGATGTTGCTATAAAAGCAGTTCTAGCAATACCTGCAAACGGCCTAGTACCGATATCTTTACACTCGTTTATTAAAAAATAAATATTATTTACATAATTTAAGGTTTTTGTCTCTTTATTTAAAATTATTCTTTTATGTTTTTTTATTAACTCAATATCTTTCTTAAAAGGTCCACTTTTCAAATCTAAAATTTTGTTAGTTAATGACCTTAATTCTTCAATATATTTATTGTATTCAGTAATTGAAATTTTTTTTTTAATATTATGATTATTCAGCAATGAATAACATGTAGGTATTAAAGTAAATTCAATTTTGTCATGTAAATTTGGATTTTTTTTAATTGTTGCTATAAAGTAGTTTAATAATTTGTTGGCTGTCCCTGAATTAATTTTTTTTGGTAAAAATGAATTAAAATCTGTTTTTAAATTTATATATGGACAACCTGCAAAATCTATCATTAATTTATTTGGATGAACATTGAGATAAAAATAATCAGATCTTTGTTTAGACCAAACGCTATCAGTGATTAGTTCTTGATATAAGGATATACTCAATTTTTTTGCTTTTGCCCCAATCATTTCAGCTGGATTCCAGTCGCTCATGTTACTGAAAGCAGTTCCTTTACCGTGGAGATTATCTCTATCGATTTTAAATTTTGAAATTTTTCTTTTGATATTTATTAAAGAGTTATAAAATATTTTTGTATCTAATTTTTTTGTTTTTTTTAATGGACGTACTTGTAAAATATAAATTTTTCTTCTTTTAATAATAAATTCAATATCTAATCTTTTATTATTTGTAATTTTTTCTAAATATTTTACTATTTTAATTAGTTTAGAAAATTTTTTAGGAATATTTTTATAGTCTTTGAATATAAATAAGGTTTTCTCAGTAATATTTTTTTGCCCTGATGTAATTAAGTTTGATTTTCCAGAACTATCATAATTAATTATATAATACGGTGCATCCGTATCAATATCTGCTGTAAAAATCACTCCAGATAAATCAGGTTTATTAATAAATTCTTGGACTAAAATTTCATCTTTATTATTAATAAAATCTTCAGTTATTTTATTGATATAAAATTTTATTTTTTTTTCATCAAAATATTTAATAGAATATGAGTTATATCTCCCAGCATTTGACCCATTTGACTTATCTTCATCTCTAGCTGAAGATCTTAAAATAATATTATTTTTAATATTTAATTTTATTTTTTTAAAAAAATTATTTCTATTTTTTTTATATTCTTTTTTAGAAAAAAAAATAAATTTAGGAATTTCAAATTTTTGTTTTGATATTTTTTTTAGACTTTTGAGTGTTTGAGCTTTTGAAATAAATTTAAATTTTTTATTTAATGACATATGGACTTTTTAATATTATAAATTTATAAAACAACTATTTAAACAATTACAAAATAATAATATCAACGTTTAAATAAACATATTTATATAAAAAATTCTGATGATACTAGAAACATTAAAAAAACATGCAAAGTCAAAAAAGCAAAATAAATTGTTTATTGCATTTAATAAAAATTACTATTCATTTAAACAAATTAATGATCTAGTAAATCAAACATGCAATTATTTTAAAAATTTGAATTTAAAAAAAGGAGATAGAATTTGTACTTCTATTGATAATTCATTATCTTATATCTTATTATATTTTGCCTCGATGAGGTATGGTTTGGTTGTTAATCCTTCTCCCACTTATCTTTCTGAAATAGAGTTAATTAAAAATATTAAACAAATTAACCCAAAAGCTATTTTTATAAATAAAAGAATAAATTTAAAGAAAATAACTTTTATTAAGATTGTTGATGATATTATTTTTTTAAAAAAGATTCAAAAATTCAGCACAAAGTTTGAAAATAAATTTCAAATTCGAGCAAAGGATACAGCTGTTTTATATTATTCTTCTGGTAGTACTGGAAAACCTAAGCTTATAAAGATTTCTCATCAAGCAATTTATGAGTCTCAAAAAATGCAAAAAAATTCAACTTTAAAACAATCTGGAGACAAGCATTTGTGTATCTTGCCTTTAGCTCACACATCTTCATTGAGATCTACGTTAAAATTTTGCTTGTATAATGCCAGATCAGTATTTCTTTATAAAAACTTCTGGTCAATCAAAGATAAATTTCTTGAAATAATTTTTAAAAATAAAATTACCTTTGTTCAGGTAGTTCCATCAATTATAAATATGTTAATTCAACTTTACTCAAAAAATAAAAATGTGCGCAAAAAATTAAAATCACTAAAATTTGTAGCTTCAGGATCAGCATATCTATCTGAGAAATTAAAAAATAAATTTAAAAAAGATTTTAAAGTGCCTGTAATAAATATTTATGGACTTTCAGAAACATGCGCAATTTCAATGACAAAACTAAGTACAATAAATGATAATCAAATTAGCTCAATTGGTGAAATTCTCAGAGGGATTATGTTTAAAATTGTTGATAAAAAAAATAAAAAAGTAAAGAAAAATGAGCCTGGAGAACTTGTAATTAAATCACCATCAATTTTTAGCGGTTATTATAACAATAAATCAAACAAAAAATATTTTACAAAAGACAATTATTTTAAAACTGGAGATATTGTAATCTTGAATAATAAAAAAAATTTGATTTATGTAGAGAGAAATAAAAATATAGTAATCAAATCAGGTATAAATATAAATTGTAGAGAAATTGATGAATGTTTAATTAACTTAAATTATGTAGCAGACTCATATACAACAAGTAAATCAGACTTATTTCATGGCGAAGTACCAGTATCATATATAGAGTTAAAATTTAAAAAAAAAAAAGAGGAGATACTTAAAGATTTAAAAAAGAGTCTTGGAGATTTCAAAGCTCCTGATGAAGTAAAAATCTTAAAAAAAATTCCTAGATCACAAACAGGAAAAATTCAATATTTTTTATTAAATAGTCATGATTAAAAAAAAGGAAAAAGAGTTATTAATTTTAGCAAGGAAAGTTTTTAAAAATAAAAAATTATCAATTAATGATACACCAGAAAAAGTAAAAAATTGGGACTCCATGCAGCACTTAAAATTTTTAGCTGAAGTACAAAAAAGGTTTAAAAAAAAAATAACGTTTCAACAAGGTTTAACCATAAAAAGAGTCAAGGATTTTCTTAAATTTATCTAATTAGTGTAAGGTTTTTTGCCTATTATATAATATGGATTTTTTTTAATTTTTTTTGATACAAAATCATATACTTCTCTTGCATCGCAAATCGAAATTTCAAAATTATTAATTTTGTTTTGTTTTAAGATTTTATTTGAAAGTAAATCTTTTTCAATTTTCAATTTTTCTTTACGATCATAAAAACGAAATTTCTCTTTTGAATAGACATAATATTCATAGTAATTGAATTTCATCTTATTCTTTGGAAAAAAAATTTTTGAATATCTATAAGGAACCATATTTTTTTGTTCTACAAAGTGTAAAAATGTACTTGATGTTAGAAAACGACACCCTAAAAAAAGCATTTTAGCATTGAAAGTATATAATTTTTCAAACACAGATCCCTCGCCAGAAGCAGAATTTGAGTTATGTAAAAATAAGTTTTTAAATTTACCCTTACAAGAAAAAGAAAAGATAGGATGGTCACTCCTTATAAAATCCTTTTTATTTCTAATATACTCATCAAAAATACCCACTTCTGATACAGAAGTTTTTTGATTAAAAAAACCAGTTTCACAAAATGAATATGTATATGCTGGAAATATAAGCGTACTACCTTTTTTAAAATATAAATTAATAAAATTGTTTAGTTTTTTACATTTATCAATCCAGCTTTTACCTTCAAATTTAGAAATATCAGTATGAATTAATACTATATCATCATCTTCGCAGTTATTCTTTTCTAAGATTTTTTTAAAATTATTGAAAACCATTTAAATAATATTAATATAATTGTTGATAAAAATAACCAAATTTTTTTTTCAAAGTCTCTATCACAGATTATTTATATTATATGGAAAAAAATTCTAATGTAACTATTCTTTTAACTATTTTTAATAGAGTTAATTATACAAATAAATGGTTAGATTTTGCTGAACAAAGTAAAGTCCCCTTTAAAATTTTTATATCTGATGGTGGAAATATAAAAAATATACAACAAAAACTTAACTTAAAAAAAAGAAAATTAAATATAACTTATAAAAAATTTAGATATTATAAAAATTATAATCATTTGTATGAAAAATTTTTCGAATCTGTAAAAAAAATAAAAACCAAGTATATATTTATAGCTGATGACGATGATTATATTTTTTCAAATTCAATTTTAAAATCAGCAAAATTTTTAGATAAAAATAAAAATTTTTCATGCGCAAAAGGAATCAATTGTTTAGGAGAATTAATAAGAAATAACGATACAGTTTTAGCTTTAAGTCTAAGAAATGAAGGTAGAAAAAAATATAAATCAATAACTTCAAATATTCCTGACCTTAGGTTAATTGAATATTATAGGAAGGAACATTTATCCATTTATAATGCCCTGCATAGAAAAGACTCTTTATTAAAAACTTTTAAAATTTTAAATTCAAGAAATTTTTTTAATTTATTTGTTACAGAACTAATTTTTTGTCTTTCTGTTATATATAATGGAAAAGTTGCGCGGATAAATCATTTAGATTATATAAAGATGGATAATACAATTCAAAGTTCTAGTTATAATTTTCAATTAAGCAGGCCATTTTCATTAATAAGTAAAACAAAAAAATTTATTGAAGAAAACAATTTAATTTTTAAATCAATTAAGTTTTACAATAAAAAATATAGAAGAATAATTATGAAATTACATGACAAATCCTTAGAAAGAGACATGTCTTTGCGAATAAAAGAGGAAACAAAAAGAAAATCAGTTTTAAAAAAAGGGAGATCACTATTAAAATACATCCTAATCAAATTAAAAATGTATTATTTAATTAAATATATTTATCTAATTTTTTTTAAAGCAGATTATTATTTTGAAAAAGTAGTTGTTCTTGATAAAAGTTTAACAGATATTACTAAAAAAAATATAAGAAATTTTACTAGAATTATAGAGTTTAATAAAAATTATAAATTTTAAATAAAAAACTTTAATGAAAAAAAAATTATATTTTAAAAATGTTTATGTTTATGATCTTTTAGATCATAGAGATATTAGAGGATTTTTTATTGAATTATTTAATAAGAAACAAATATATAATTTGCTAAAAATTAATTTTAAATGTTGTCAAACTAGTTTGGCTTATTCCAAAAAAAATGTTTTCAGAGGATTTCATTTTCAAAAAACTAAGCCCATAGGGCAATTAATAACAGTAATTAGAGGAAAAGTTGATTATTATTTTGTAGATATTAGAAAAAATTCAAAGACATTTGGTAAATACAGAAAGATACTTTTATCACATAAAAATAAAAAAATATTATATTTACCAGAAGGATTTGCTGGCGGTTATCATTGTTTAGATGATCAAAATTTTGTACTTTATCATCATAATGATTTTTTTTATAAAAAATTTGATGATGGATTTAATGTATTCAGTAAAAATTTTAATTTAAAAATTTCCAAAAAGGTAACTAGATCAAATAAAGATAGAAACCTTAGAACTTTTGAGGAAATTAAATCACAAATATTAAAATAAATTTTAATTCAAATTTTATAATATTTTGTAATAAATATTTTAATATGCTAGATAAATAAATAAAAACTGTAAAACAAACATAATTAATCTGTAGAAAATAAAACTTATTTTAGTCTGTATAATTAAAGATATAATTGAAATGAATAAATCTAAAATATTATTTAATCGAAAACATTTAAAACCAATAATTAATTTTGGAAAAATGCCTCTTGGAAATGGATTTATATCAAAACGTAATAATAAAAAAGAATATGTGTTTAATTTAAAATTGGGATTTAACGACAAGTTAAAATTAGTACAAATTTACAATTATCCATCTCCAAAAAAAATGTTCAATAAAAATTATGCATTCTTATCCTCAACATCAAAAAGTATGAAATTACACTTTAAAAAATATGCTCAAACTTTAAAAAAAAAATTAAATAAAAGAAATTTTAATGTAATGGAAGTTGGTTGTAATGATGGAATTTTATTGGAAAATTTTAAAAAATATCAACATATGGGTATTGAGCCCTCTTTAAATGTTTGTAAGATTGCAAAAAAAAAAGGGCTAAACGTAATAAACAAATTTTTTAATAGTAGCATTTTAAAATCAAAACATTTAAATAAAAAGTTCGATATAATTTGTGGAGCAAACGTTTTCTGTCACATACCAGATTTGCATGAAATGTTTTTTACATTAAAGATGTTGCTTAATAAAGATGGGATTATTTCAATTGAGGAACCTTATTTAGGTGATATGATTAGAAAAATTTCATACGACCAAATTTATGATGAACATATATTTATTTTTTCAATAACATCAATAAATAAAATTGCTTCTATTTTCAATCTTGAACTTTTTGACGCTGAAAGACAAAACACACATGGTGGATCAATGAGATATTATTTATGCCATAAGAGAAAAAAAAAAAAATCAAAAAGATTACTTAAATTATTTAATGATGAAAAAAAATTAGGACTTGATAATTTTAAAAAAATCAAAAAATTTGAAAAAAATTGTATCGAATCAAAGAATAAACTTAATAAAAAAATAAAAAAATTATCAGTTACGCATGAAATTTATGGATATGGTGCTACCTCCAAAAGTACAACAATATTAAACTTTTGTAGGATTGGTAAAAAAGAAATTAAAGGAATTTTCGATACTTCATATACAAAAATTGGTAAAGTGACACCATTAACTCATATACCTATTTTAAATTATAAAAAAAGTTTTAACAAAATAAAACCTAAAGTATGTATTTTGTTTGCCTGGAATCATGCTGTTGAGATTTGTAATAAAGAAGTAATTAATTTGAAGAATGGTATGAAATTTATAAGTCATATTGATAAAAAATTTATCAAACCAAAGAAATTTTTTTTATGAAAATACTATTTGCTGATCCACAATCAGAAAATATTGTTTTAAAAGATAAAATTATTAAAACAATAAAAGGTTTAGTTAATCAAAAAAATTATATTTTAGGAAAACAAAATAAAGTTTTTGAGAATAAGATGAAAAAATATTTCAATATTAAATATGTTTTAGGTGTCAATAGTGGAACAGATGCCATAAAGATTGCATTAAAATCTTTAAATATAAAAAAAGGTGATGAAGTGATAATTCCTTCACTTACAGCAACAGCTACAGGATCAGCCATTTTAGAAATTGGAGCAATACCTGTTTTTGTAGATGTTGATAATTCTGGCAACCTAGACCCCTTAAAATTGAAGTCTTTTATTAATAAAAAAACCAAAGCAATAATAGTTGTTCATTTGCATGGTAATATGGCTAAAATTAATAAAATAAAATTAATTTCAAAGAAAATACCTATAATAGAAGATTGCGCTCAATCATTTGGATCAAGTCTAAATAAAAAGAAAGCTGGCACATATGGTTCAATTGCTTGTTTCAGTTTTTACCCGACTAAAAATTTATCAGCAATTGGAGATGGAGGTGCAATTATTACGAACAACAAAAATTTATATAATAGAATGATTTCTTTAAGACAATATGGCTGGAATAAAAAAAGAATATCGGAACGATTAGGATTTAATTCAAGATTAGATGAGATTCAGGCTGCAATCCTAAACTTAAAATTAAATTATATAGACAAAAATAATTTTAAAAGGAATAAAATTGCGAAAAAATATATTGAAAATCTTAAAAATTTACCAATTGCTTTCCCAAAAACTATTAAAGAATCTTATCACAACTATCATTTGTTTGTAATCATGACAAAAGAGAGAAATAAATTGTTAAGATACCTTAATAAAAAAAATATATTTCCATCAATTCACTATAAATATCCGCTTCATAAAATGCCTGCATTTAAGAAATTCAAATCCCTTAATATGAAATGGACAAATGAAATGAGCAATACAATGTTAAGTTTACCATTATACCCTGAACTTAAAACAACCCATCAGAACAAAGTAATTAAAGAAATATATAATTATTTTAATTATAAAAAATAGCTTAATTTTTTTTGAAAATAAAAGTTTTTGGATATTTAATTCTGTCTTTTTTTTTAAAATTTAGTTGTGGTAATTCTCCATATTTATCTTTTACTTTACTTAAAAAATAAGATTTATAAATAAGTTGATAATTCTTCATTAAAGATATTATTTTATTTGATGAAAAAAATAAATTTGGTAATTCAGTATTATAAAATTTTTGTTTAGTTAAGTAGGTTTTAATATTTCCAGAATTTAAGCTGTTAAATATGATGAATTTTGCATTCGATAAATTAATTTTTTTTAAGAATGTTTTCCATTCAAGAATGTATTGCAAAGAGTCGCTTATATGAATGTAGTCATATTTTTTTTTAAAATCAAATTCTTTATAAAATTTAATATATATATTTTTACTTTTAAATTTTTTTTTTTTAAAAATATTAATTAAGTTATCTACCTCAATTGAATCTATATGAATTCTTTTTTTATTTAATTTCATTTTAGCAAGATGAAAAAATAATTCTTGGCTACCAGAACCAAAATCAGCTATTTTAATTTTTTGTTTACTATCATTTATTATAATTAACGGTAAAGGAGTAGATGCTAAAAATTGATCAAGGTATTTTATTTTATTTATATTTTTAAAATTATTTTTCAATCTTTTATTAATTATTGATACCCATTTCTTTGAGTTAAAAGCAGATTTTTTTTTAAAGTTATATTTTAAATTAACTTTTTCCCATATGTTCATATAATAACCTTAACATAATCATTTATTTGTTCTATAAATAATTTATGCCAAAAAAAAACATAATCTCAAAAAAAAAATTTGAGCAAATAAATTCTATAAGTGCAAAAAAAATGAGTAAAGATTTATTGCTAAAAAAAAAAGCTTTAAAAGTATTATTTCAGGCAGATAAAAATTATAGATGGCTACATCAAAATTCATGGATGGGGGAACCTTTTCTAAACTTACCAGAAGACATTATTGCTCTTCAGCAGATTATTTTTAAAACCAAACCAGATTTTATAATCGAAACAGGTGTTGCCTGGGGAGGAAGTATTTTATACATGGCAAGCTTGCTTAAGCTTTTTGGGGGAAAGAAAATTATTGGTATTGATACATTTATTCCATCGAATGTAAATAAAGCTACATCCAAAGATAAAAGTCTCAAAAAATTCATTGAATTAATTAAAGGTGACAGCACCAGTGTGACTGTAATAAATAAAGTAAAAAAAATTGTATCAAAATCTAAAAAAATTTTAGTAATTTTAGATTCTAATCATACACATCAGCATGTCTTAAAAGAATTAACAATATATTCAAAATTTGTATCAAAAGGTAATTACATGATATGTGGTGATACAATAGTTGAATTTATACCCGAACAAAAGCACAGGCCTAGACCCTGGGGTCCTGGAAACAATCCATATACCGCTTTAACTGAATTCCTAAATTATAAAAATAATAGATTTCAAATAGACTTAGATATTTGCAATAAGATGCTATTTACAAATCATCCATCAGGATATTTATTGGCAAAAAAATAAAAGTATATGATAAGATTTTCTACATTTGGCCCTCATATTGATAAAAACGATTTAAAGTTTGTTAAAGATGCTATGCAACCTAAAAATTGGTACATTAATCCTTACAAATATTGTGAAAAGTTCGAAAAAAATTTTGCCAAATATCACAATAGAAAATTTGCATTGATGACTCCGAATTGTACATTGGCAATTCATTTATTTCTTTTGTCGTTGAATTTAAATAAAAATGATGAGGTGATAGTCCCAGAAAGTACTTGGATTGCAACTGCGTCACCAGTACTTCAAACAAAAGCTAAATTGGTACTATGTGACGTTGACGAAGACACATGGTGCCTTTCATTACATCAATTGAAAAAAATTGTTACCAAAAAAACAAAAGTTATTATTGCAACTAGTGTTTTTGGAAATATGCCTAATTATCGAGAATTAGAGATATTTTGTAAAAAAAGAAAAATTTATTTGCTTGAAGATGCAGCAGAAAGTTTAGGCTCAACATATAATGGAAAAAAATCTGGAAGATTTGGAATAGCATCTGTTTTTAGTTTTCACAGAACTAAAACAATCACTACTGGCGAGGGTGGAATGATTTTAATAGATGATCCAAAATTATTTAAAGTATGTAAAATTTATAGAGACCATGGAAGAGATCATGGTAAAACAAAAGATTTATTTAATGAACATTTCGCGGTTAAATACATGCCTTTCAATCTTCAAGCTGCATTAGGTTACTCACAATTTTTAAAGTTAAAAAAATTGCTAATTATTAAGAGAAAAATTTTCCAAAACTATAAAAAATATTTAAAAAATATAAAAAATATTTCATTTAATATGGATAATAAGATTATAAGAAATGGTTGTTGGGCCACAGTAATCAAAATAGAAAATTTAAAAGAGAAATTTTATAATGAAATTTTTTCAAATTTAGAAGCAAATGGTTATTTAGCAAGATCATTTTTTTATCCTATTTCAAAACTTCCAGCTTTTAAAAATTATCCAGAAAAAAGAAGAATTAAAAAGTCTAATGCAAAAATTGCAACAAAGTTAAATAAAACTTCTATTGTTTTACCAAGCTCTTATAATCTCAAAATTAAAGATATTAAAATAATATCAGGAATAATAAAAAAAATAATCTATAAAAATGAAAATTCAAAAACAAAATAACTTCAAGTGTATTTTCTTTGGAAAAAAAAATGATTTTCATTCTTCAGAAGCAATAAAATATTTAAAGAAATTTTATAAAAAAGTTGATACCGTTTTAAATGCAAATATTATAGGTGAAAAAATTAATTTTAAAAAATATAAAGATTATGATTTAGTTTTTTCATTTAAAACAAAAATAATTTTTCCTGAATATTTTTTAAAAAAAACTAGATTATATAATATTAATTTTCATCCCTCTCTTCCTAAATACCCAGGATCGGGTGGTGGTGCTTGGACAATACTAAATAATGATAAATTTTCGGGTGTCACTGTTCATTTTATTAATAAAAAAATTGATAATGGTAAAATAATTTTAGTAAAAAAATTTGCAATCAAAAAAAATATTAAAATTAAAGATATCTTGAGTATAAATAATCAAAATCAACTTAAGGTCTTCAAGCATGTTATTGCAAATTTATTCAAGAGAGACTGGTTAAAAAAACAGATTTATAAACATAGAAAAATAAAATGGAAATCTAATGATATTAAAATTGCTAAGTTGAATAAATTAAGAAAAATTGACAAAAATATTTCAAAAAATAAACTATTAAAAATTATAAGGGCAACAAATTATGGTAAGTTTAAACCTTATATCGAAATTCATGGACATAGATTTAATTTAGCATAATTAATTTAAATATTTAAAGCATCTATTATTGCTAAAAAAATATTATATTGTAATTAAACTTAGTATAAATGAATAAAATAATAATTACAGGTGGCTTAGGACATATAGGATCTTTTTTAGTTAAAAAAATTTTAAAAGAGCAAAAAAATATTCATTTGATAGTTTTAGATAATCTTTCATCACAAAGACTTTTTTCTTTATTTAACTTAAAAACTTATAAAAATAAAATAAGCTTCTATGATTTTGATATTACTAGAAGAAAAATTTCTGAAATAACAAAAAAAGCTAATATAATTATTCATCTAGCTGCAGCAACAGATGCAGAAAAGAGTCTTGGTAGAGAAAAAGAATATTTAAAAAACAACTTAAATGGAACTTCACAAGTGATTAAATTTGCTAGACTTTTTAAAATACCTTTAATATTTCCATCGTCAACAAGTGTATATGGAAAAATGAAGTTAAATGATCTACTAAAAGAAGATAATTCTAACAAATTATTTCCACAATCTCCATATGCCAAAATAAAACTTCAAGAAGAAAAAAAAATAATTAAAGAACTTCAAAAATCAAAGTATGTAATTATCAGATTAGGTACAATTGTAGGATATTCTGCAGGAATGCGTTTTCACACTGCTGTTAATAAATTTTGTTATCAGGCATCGATGAATAAAGAAATAACAGTTTGGAAAAGTGCCTATAACCAGGTTAGGCCATACGCCACATTAAATGACTTTTATAGATTAGTTACTTTTTTTATAAATCAGCCAAAGCTGATTTCAAATGAAATATATAATTTAGTTACAAAAAACTTATCTGTAAGACAAATTGTTGATATTATAAAAAAATCTAAAAAAATTAGAATTAAGTTTATAAATAGCAGAATAATGAATCAGCTAAGTTATAGAGTTTCGTCTGAAAAAATAAAACTTAAAGGTTTTAAAACAACCAGTACAATAGAGAAGGATATCATTAAAACTCTAAAAATCTTTGATACAGATAATCTAAAAAATTAATTTCATATGTTAGAAAAAAAAAATGCTTTTTTTAAATTAACAAATAATAAGAAAAAAACTTTTTTTAAATTAATTTTTTCATACACCCTTTTATCCATAGTTGACATTTTAATATTGGCAACTGTCTCCATATTAGCAACTTATTTAATTGGTGGTAATGTAGAATATATAGATAATAAAATTTATCAATATTTTACTACTCCAATAAACTTGAGTTTAATTTTTGGAATAATATTAATTTCAATTTATTTTATAAGGACAATATTTTCTTATTTAGTTTTGAGAAAAATTATAGAATTTTCAGCTAATAACTTAGAATTTTTAAGAAATAAAATACTTAATATTTATAAAAAATCTTATGTTGAGTTAGTGGAGAATAATTCTTTTGAAAAACAATTTAATAATGTTTCTTATGTTGTTCAAGTTTTTTCAGAAAACGTCTTACAAAAAATAATTCTCGTATTAGCTGAGTGTGTAGTTTTTTTTATTATAGTTTTATATTTATTAATTGTTCAAACAACTAACACATTAATAATTTTATTTTTACTCTCATTGTTTTATTCTCTCTATTACTTTATATTCAAAAGAAAAATAAAAGTTGCAGGACTTTTACAAGCAAATTCACTTGAAAAATTAATAGAGATAATTGGATATATATTCAAAGGTTTTAAAGAAATTAAAACTTTAAATATTTCGAAATATTTTACTAAAAGATATTCAAAATATAATTTAGCTTTTAGTAAAAATTATGCGACTTTCCAAAAAATTCATATTTTTCCAAAATATATTTTAGAAATTATTGTAGTCACAATAATTATTTCATTTGTTCTAATATTAAATTTCTTATCTGGTGGAAACCTTGACAATCATTATTCTGAAATTGCAGTTCTTATAATCGCTATGACTAGATTAAGTCCTTTGGCTTTTAACATATTTAGTAATATTGTTCACATTAATACATCCCTATACTCAATTATTGAATTAAATAAAATTATATCTAAAAATAAAAAAAATAGTTCTATTGAATTAGAAAAAAATAAGATTGATGTAAACTTTAAGAGTTTAAATTTAAAAAATATAAAGTTCTCTTATAAAAAAAGAAAAATTTTATTTAATAATCTTAATTTAAAAATTAATAAAAGTGATATTATAGGAATTAAAGGTAGCTCAGGTTCAGGAAAAACTACTTTAGTAAATATCATTTTAGGAATTGTAAATTACCATAAAGGAGAAATAATAATTAATAATCAATACAAAGCTGAAGAAACAAATTTTAATAATTTAACCTCTTATACACCACAGGATCTATTTTTAATTAATGCATCTATAGAGGAAAATATTGCCTTAGGTATAGAAAAATATGCTATCGATAAAAATAAAATGAAAGATGCAATAAAAAAATCTGGACTAGAAAGATTTATAAATAAGTTACCAGAAAAAAGTCAAACAAGAGTTAATTCTAATATATTAAATATATCTGGTGGGCAAGCTCAAAGAATAGCAATAGCTAGAAATTTTTATTATGAAAAAAAGATAAATATTTTTGATGAATTTACATCTGCATTAGATGAAGAAAACGAAGATAAAATCCTAAAATATTTAAAAAAAACAAAAAATACAATAATAATTGTTAGTCATAAAAATTCTTCATTAAAATATTGTAATAAAATTTACGAAATGAAAAACGGCAAATTACTAAGAGTATAGCTTTTTAAAAGACTCAAAGTTATTTATATAATCTACTTTATTATATTTCTTATTACATAAGACCATTATTGATCCTTCATTAATAAAATTTATTTTTAACCAGGTTTTGACTGGGCAAATAAAATATTCACCAGGCTTTGAAAACTTAACAATTTTCTTACTTTTCTTAATTACAAGTATCTTACTTTTAGAGTTAATATTAATCAAAATTTGAACCGTATTTTTATGTGCGTGGTTTCCTCTTGTAACATTTTTGTTTCCTTTAATAACAAAAACTCTTTTTATCTTAAAATTTTCTTTTTCATAAACAAAAAGAAAACCTTTTTTATCTTTGAAAAAATTAAGTCTTTTTTTCATTTAATAAAATTCTTATTGATCTCGTCAAGATTAGCTATTTCGAAACCACTCCTGTTTTCTAAAATCCGAACAAATTCTGATGCATTCAGTAAATCATCTGGAGATCCGGCATCAAGCCATATTGATCCTCTACCAAGCTCTATTATTTCTAATTTATTTTGTTTAATAAGTTCATTATTTAAGTCTGTTATTTCTAATTCACCTCTTTTTGAGGGCTTGAGTTTTTCGCACATTTCAATAACTTTATTTTCATAAACATATAGACCAGTAATAATATCATTAGAAATAAATTTTTTTGGTTTTTCAATAATTTTAAATATTTTATTTTTTTTATATTGAATAACTCCAAAATCATTTGGTTTTTTATTTTTTACAGAAATCACACAGTTTTTTTTTTTTATTAATTTATTTAATTGGTCTGAAAGTGATTGTGCATAAAAAAAATTATCTCCAAGAATTAGCATAAAATCGTTATTATCAATTTTATCTTTACATTTTAAGATACCATCCACAATTCCACCAGGTTCATTTTGGGCAATATAATGGAAATCTATATTAAGATTAAGTTTTGATATTATTTTTTTAAAAATTTTTAAAGATTCTGTATCCGAAACAATGAGTATCTCCCTAATACCAGACAACATTAAAACTGATAGAGGATAAAAAAACATTGGTTTTTTGTAAATAGGAAGAAAATGTTTGTTGACCGAATAAGTTATTGGCCTAAATCTTGTACCTAAACCACCAGCTAGTAAAATACCTTTTTTTTTATTCATATTATTTTTATATATTAGTATTTATGTATATTATGCAAGTAGAATTATAAAATGAAAAAAATTTTAATTACTGGAGGTTTAGGATTTATTGGCCTTAATTTAGTTTTAACATTATTAAAAAACAAAAATATAAGATTAATTAATTTAGATAAGATCAGTCATTTTTCTAATAAGATCAAAATCAAGCACAAAAATTATAAATTTATTAAAGTTGATATATCTAAAAAAGATAAACTTTATGATAAAATTAAATATTTAAAGCCTGATTTAGTTTTTCATTTAGCAGCTGAGTCTCATGTTGATAGATCAATTATTTCCTCTAAAGAATTTATTTATTCAAATATTATTGGTACCTATAATTTATTAGAGATATTTAACGATCTTTTTTCAGAGAAAAAACTAACAAAAAACTTTAAATTCATCCATGTTTCTACAGACGAGGTTTATGGGTCTATAAAATTTGGTAAATTTAACGAAAATTCTAATTATAAACCAAATTCACCTTATTCAGCCTCAAAAGCTTCATCAGATTTATTGGTTAGATCATGGATTAAAACATATAATTTTCCTGGAATTATTACAAACTGCACAAACAATTTTGGGCCTTATCAAAATAAAGAAAAACTTATACCAAAAATTATATTTAATATTTTTAATAAAAAAAAAATTCCAATTTATGGAGATGGAAAAAATATGAGAGATTGGATTTATGTCGATGATCACATTTCTGCTATAACTGAAGTAGCCAAGAAGGGCAAAATAGGAAACAGCTACAATATTGGCGGCCAAAATATAAAAAGTAATAATGAAATTGTAAAATTAATATCTAATATCATGAAAAATAAATATGTCAGATATAACCCTTTAAATATTGTTGAGTATGTAGATGATAGAAAAGGTCACGATTTTAGATACGCAGTTAGTAATAAAAAAATAAATAATGAATTAAAATGGTTCCCGAAATTTAATTTTAAAAATGCATTAGAAAAAACTGTAGAATGGTATTACCAGAACTACTTTAAATAATTTCGAATGAAATACTCGCCAATAATTATTTTTTCATACAACAGACTCGATCATTTAAAAAAAACTATTGCAAGTTTAAAAAAAAATGTAGAGTGTAAGAATTCTTTATTGTTTATATTTTCTGATGGACCAAAAAATAATAATGATAAAAAAAAAATTATTAAAATTAGAAAATTTTTGTTAAAAATTAAAGGCTTTAAAAATGTAAATATTTTTAGTCAAAATACAAATTTAGGACTGGCAAATAATATAATAAAAGGTTTAGATAAGATTTTTAAAAAATATTCTTCAGCAATAGTTTTAGAAGATGACCTGGTTGTTAGCAAAAATTTTTTAAGGTATATGAACGACGGCTTAAATACTTATAAAAATAACAACAAAGTGATATCAATTCATGGATACTCTTACCCATTCTTTAAAGATTATAATGACCCAGAATATTTTTTTTTAAAAGGAGCTGATTGTTGGGGTTGGGCTACTTGGTCAAATTCTTGGAAGATTTTTGAGAAAAATGGTCGAAAATTGAAAAAAAAGATTGTGAAAAAAAATTTATCAAATGAATTTAATTTCAATAATTATTTTGATTATATGAAAATGTTAGATGACCAAATTAGTGGTAAAAATAATTCATGGGCAATTAGATGGTATGCATCTGCGTTCTTAAAGAACAAACTAACACTTTATCCAAAGAATTCTTTTGTAAAGAATATTGGTATAGATGGTTCAGGCACTCATGGCAATGAGAGTTATGATAGATTCAACATCAATAAATTTCAAAATAAACCTTATAAAAAAATTAATAATTCAAAAATAAAAGTTCAAGAAAATATATTAATGAAAAAAAAATTTGAAAATTATTTTCTTTCACATAAATCAGGATCACGCTTTAAAAAATTACTAAGAAAATTGAATGTGCTTTTTAAGAAAAATTAAAAATTTTGCTAATATAATTTTACAAAGACAAATAAAATTAAGTGGAAACTATAAAAGCTGGAAAGAAGCACTTAAATTTAGTAACGGTTATGATGATAGCAAAATATTTGAAAAAACAGCAAAAAGTTTGGAAAAAGTTTTGTCGAAGAAAGCTAAGTTTGAGAGAGATTCTTACCTTTTTTATACAGAAAAATATGATGAAACTTTATTATTAATATTAAGTAAAATAAAAAAAAAAATAAAAAAAAAAATTAAACTTTGCGATTTTGGTGGATCTTTAGGTTCACTTTACTTTCAACATAGGTCTTTGTTTAGTTCAAATTTTATAGATTGGAATATCATAGAGCAAAAACATTTTGTGAAATATGCTAATAAAAAAATTAATATAAAAAATTTACATTTTTATGATAACTTAAATCTTTTATTAAAAAAAAAAATTAATGCCGTCCTGTTTTCAAGTTCATTACAATACCTTGAATACCCATATCAAATTTTAGATAAAATGATAAAACGAAAAATACCAAATATCATAATTCACCGTTCCCCATTCACAGAAAGTGATGAGATCATCAAAATTCAACAAGTGCCAAAGCATATTTACGACACAAGCTATCCTATTAGAATATTAAATATTGTTAAAATTTGTAATAAATTGAAAAGCGCTGGATATAAAATAAATTCTAAATTTAAACTTAAAGAAGAAATAGATGGTTATTTTTATGAAACATTTTATTTTGAAAGGAAAAAATGAAAACTAATTTAGCAACATATTTTGATAAAAATTACTTATCAAAATTTCTTAATTTGAAAAGTTCGTTTGAACGATTTAAAATTAATCACAAATTTTTTGTTCTATGTTTAGATGATTTTGTATATCAATTTTTAAAGAAAAAAAATTTTGACAACGTAGAAGTTATTTCATTAATTGAAGTTGAAAATAAATATAAAGAACTTAAAAATGTGAAAAAAGAAAGAGAAATTATAGAATATTATTTTACACTTTCTCCTTTTTTACCAAAATTTTTACATGAGGAGAAAAAAATAAATCAAGTCATTTATGTAGACACGGATTATTATTTTTTTAATAATCCTTATAAATTAATTCATTCAAATTATGACTCTAGTGTAACAATCATTCGTCAGCATGCGTCTTTAAAATATGGAAAATATAATGTAGGTCTTTTATTTTTTAATTTTAATTTCGAAGAAACCTATGAAATTGTAAAAAAATGGTCTAAGCAATGTTTAGAAAATTGTTCGGATAAAGTATCAAGTAACTCTTATGCTGACCAAAAGTATTTAGATACTTGGATATCTGAGTTAAAATTTATAAGAGTATTTGAGCCTGAATATACTTCTCTGGCTCCTTGGGACAATAATAAAGTAATTGAAGCAAATATAGACAATATGATTGCATTTCATTTTCATGCTTTAAAATTAAATAAAAATTATTTTGTAACTGGATTTCATAATTACAACAAAAAAAATTCTAAAATTATTTTAAAAAAAATTTACGAACCGTATATCAAAAATTTAATATCGATAGAAAATGAATATGATTTAAAATCTAGTTCAGTAAGAGATCATAGAAAATCTAAGATTGGAAAATACATGGTATTTTTTAGAAATTTAAAATCACATGTTAAAAAATTTTTTTACATAGATAAGTATAAATATCCAGCATGATTGTATTGGGCTTAAATTATAAACATGGAGATGCTTCGGCATGTATAATTAAAAATGGTAAATTATTATTTGCTGCTGAAGAAGAAAGATTTACAAAAATTAAAAATTGTTCACAATTCCCAATTAATGCCATAAAATTTTGTTTAAGTTCAAGTGGGATTGAAATAAAAGAAATTGATCATATAGCAATAAATTCGGATCCAAAATATAATTTTTTAAATAAAGTAATATTTTTTTTAAAAAATATATTTAATATAAATTTATTTAAGTATATTTTTAATTCGATTTATAAAAAAAATTATTTAAAACTTCAAATAAAATTATTTTTTGAAAATAAATTTTCAGGAAAAATAATTAACGTTCCACATCATTTATCTCATGCCTTATCGACATTATTTTTTTTAGATAATAACTCAAAAGCTTTAGTTTTTTCTTTTGATGGATCAGGTGATTTTTCTACAATTGAGGCATTTCAGGTAAATAATAATAAAATTGACTTAATTGAAAAAAATGGATTTCCACATTCTTTAGGTTTTTATTATATGGCTTTTACACAATTCTTAGGTTTTTTAGATTTTGGTGATGAATATAAAGTTATGGGTTTGTCTGCTCTTGGAAATCCAATTTATACAGATAAAATCAGAAAATACTTAATTAAGAGTGAATATCCATTAAGGTTAAATTTAAAATACTTTAATATTCCTGAGATCACATACTACACACATAGGCCAAAAGTAAATTTGTTATTTAATAAAGAATTTATAAAATTATTTGGTCAACCTAGAACAAATAAAGATGATCAAAAAATGGATCAAATTTATAAGGATTATGCTGCATCTATGCAGAAAGTTTTTGAAAAGATTGTGTTTAAACATCTTAACCAATATAAAAAAAAATATAATTTTGAAAAAATTTATTTAACTGGTGGGTGTGCTTTAAACGGATTATTGATTGGTAAAATAATTGAATCAAATCTATTTGAAAGTGTAAATATTGGACCAAATCCTGGAGATGCTGGAGGTGCAGTAGGTGCTGCCTTTTATCCTTTTATAAAAAATAAAATTCAAATTGAAACTTTTCATAATTTACCTTTTTCTGGACCTACTTATACAAACGACTTTATTAAAAAAAATTTAATTGATCATATCAAAGATAAAAATAATTATAAAATTTCTTTTTACGAAGATGACAGGGAATTAAGTACTCAAGCTGCAAAAAAAATAAACGAAGAAAAAATAATTTTTTGGTTTCAAGACGGTATGGAGTGGGGACCACGTGCATTAGGTAATAGAAGCATATTAGCAGATCCAAGTGTCAAGGATATTAAGGATATTTTAAACTTAAGTATAAAAAAAAGAGAATTGTTCAGACCTTTTGCTCCTATAGTGCTTGAGGATTATGCTAAAGAATATTTTTATATGAATGGCTGTAGTAGTAAATTTATGAATATAGTTTTTAGGTCGAAAAATATTACTATTAAAAAATATCCAGGAATTGTTCATTACGATCATACATCTCGTGTACAGACTGTTAATAGAAATGATAATCAAAAAATATTTAATCTTTTAAACGATTTTCATGCTATTTCAGGTAGTCCAATATTGATTAACACTTCTCTAAATATAAAAGGTCCAATAGCAATGAGCCCTATAGATGCCTATAATTATTATATCGAGTCAGAGGTAAAAACTCTGGTTTTGAACAATTGGATAATTGAAAATAAAAAAATTAACTTAGTAAATTAATTTATCATTTTTTTTATTATAAAAATTATAATTGTATAAATTATTACAGAAGAAAATATTATAAAAATAGGCATTATATTTGTTGATGAATTAATAAATATTGGCAATATACATAAAGTTGAAATTATAAATAAAATTTGACTCGACTTTAAATTTATATTTAAAAGCATATGATGCAAATGGTTTCTATCTGAGGAAAAAGGATTTTTTCTTTTTAGTATTCTTAAAATAAAAACTCTTAACATATCAATTCCAGGAATCATAAGAACAATAAAAATATTTTCTACTGGAAAGTTCGTTAAAGGTAATACTTTGTTGTAATTATTTATTATTAATAAGCCAATAAGTGAACCAAGGAGTAATGAACCAGAGTCTCCAAGAAAAACGTTACCTTTTAAATTATAAAACAAAATAAAAATCAATGAGATAATAATAATATGAATAAAATTATCATTATTGAATGTAAAGAGAATCCAAAAGAAAATAATGATACTAATTAAAATACAAAGACCATTGATACCATCTATTAGGTTAATCGCATTAGAGAGCAACAATAAACAAATTACAGTAAATAAAACACTATAATTTTCTAAATAAATAAACTTATTAAATGTAGAAAAATAAATTCTTGTTACCTGTAATTCAGGTTGCAAAGTTACAAAAAAATAAAAAAAAAACGATAAAAGAATAAACTTATATTTATACGAAATTTTTAAAATATCATCGATTAGTCCGACAAAAAAACAAAATGATGAAGTAAAAACTATTATTAAAATTACTTTATTGTATTCACTAAATATTAAAGAATTTAAACTCCACAACATAAGAGTTGAAAACAGCATAACTCCCCCAAGAAGAGGAGTTCTAGTTTGATGAAATTTTCTTATTTTATCTGGTATATCGATAAGCTTAGATTTTTGAGAAATAATTAATCTAAATTTATTAATAAAAAAAATTATTAATAAATTTAAAATTATCAAAGGTATTATTTTCATTGATTTGATTTTTATGTAAAGTTAAACAATTATCAATAATAATATATTTATAATGCAAAATAACAATTCTATTAATTATTATATAAATAATTTCCTTTTATTTCTTATATTTTGTTTTCCATTTTTTATTATTTTAGGAAGCGCAGCAATAAATATTTCAGTAGCGATAATGTGTACAATCATCTTATTAAGATACTTTAATGATATGAAGATATATTTTCTAAAAAATTCATTTTTAATTTATCTTTTTTTTTTGTTTTTTTACATACTAGTAAATCAAATATTTAAATTTAATAGCTTTGAATTTTTTTTGAAGTCTGTGGGATATTTTAGATTTTTAATTTTTACGATAGGAATTTATATAATTTTAGAAAATGCATCAAAAAAACAAATTTTATTTTATATAAATTTAAACTTAGTTTTAATAACATTTGTTGGTATTGATATTTTTTATCAGTTTTTATTTAATAAAAATATTTTTGGCTTTTTACCTGGTATGTGTGGTGCTGATTATTCACAATGTCAAAGATTTTCGGGAGTATTTGGTGAGGAATTAATTGCTGGCTCATTTATTTGTCAAATTGGTTTATTGATGTCTTTTTTAAAAACCAAAAAAAAATTAAATTATAACAACTTTTTTATTCTCTTTTTAACTCTATTTATTTTTAATGTAATTTTAGTTTCAGGAGAAAGAAATGCTTTATTAATTTTCCTCATCACTATATTTTTTATTTTTTTATTTAAAAAAAAATTATTAATTTTTTTTTTAATATTTACTCTATTATCAGGAACAATATTTATTTGGGGAAGCAAAAGTGATACGATTAATACAAGATTTATTAATTTGTATAAGGGAGTTAACATTGTTTCAGACTCTACAATAATTAGTAAAATAAAAGAAAATCCTTGGAGCTATCATTATCAAGCTGCTATAGAATTATTTTTTAAAAAGCCTATTTTTGGACATGGAATAAAAAGTTTTAGAATTAAATGCTCAGAAACAAGTATTGACAAAAAAATTGTAAGTGAAAAAAACCCTCATCGTTACAAAGGTTACAGAGCATGCTCTTCACATCCACATAATTATCTTTTAGAATTTTTAGTCGAACATGGTTTAATTGGAGGAATATTTTATATAGGTCTAATAATTATAATTGTTAGTATTATTTATAAACAAACTAAACAGCAAAGAGATCCTTTCTTGTGTTTAGCAATTGGAAGTTTGATCTTAGCAATAATTTTTCCATTTAAACCCTCTGGATCATTTTTATCTACTTATAATGCCTCAGTATTTTTTTACATACTTGGGTTTTTTATGCATAGTTTAAAAAATATAAAATAAATCAAGTCAATTATGTTTAAAAAAATTATATTCCAATTAATTTCAATATTTAATTTTTTTTTAAATATTTATATTTTATTTATATTGTTATTTTTAAATAACTTAGAAATAGTGGGTGAGGCATTTGTTGTAGTTAGTTTGATTAATGTTTTTAGTTATGGACTTTCAGCAAATATTAGAAACATTTATTTAGGAAATAAAGATAGTATAAACATTAAAAGATTTTTATTATTTAGAATAAAAATTGGTGTAATTGCTTTAATTTTTTGTACAATAATAGTTTATTTAATTATAAGTAAAGAAAATATTTTTTTCCATTTTTCGCTTATAAGTTTGACTATAATTAACTGGATTCTAGAAATATTTATCGCTAGGAATGAAAAAAATAATAGATTAAATTATTATCATTTAACAAATACTTTAACTTTTATAATATCTTATCCAATTTTATTATTTTTAAATTATTTTGAATATTCAATTAATTTAATTTTTGCATACATTTTATTTACTTTAATAATATATGCAAAAACATTTAAAAATATAATTAAATTACGGAGATTTAATTTAAAATTTGAAAAAATTAATATAAATTTAGGTATTTCATCTTCACTGTCAAAAGCTGTTTCAAATCTAGTTTGGCGTTATTCTGTTTTGTTAATAATTGGAAAATCTCAATCAGCTTTAATATTCCTGGGATTCTCTATAGGTTCATTATATGGAACTTTATTCGATGTAAGTTATGGAGCTTTATTTTTAAAAAACTTTAAAAAATATAAAAAATCGTTATTAAATCTTTTATATATTTTTTATCTAATTATTGTATTTATTATTCTAGTTTTTATCTCAAAATTTTCATCATTAAGTGAAATTGAATTAAACACTTTAATCATTACAACGTCATTATCTTTATTAGGCGCTTATACAATGGTATTTGCTTTAGATATAAGACAACATTTGTTTGAAATTAAAAATATACAAAATATTTGTTTTAAGGTTGATATATTTATTTATCTCTTTAATGCTGCATTAATTCCACTTTTGAGTTTAGTTAATAAAGAATTCATCGTTTCAGCATACTTGATAGCTTCAATTTTTTGTTATTCGGTGTATAAAGCAACAAGTATAAATGCTATACGTAAAAAATTACAAAAATAGAATATTTTATATTGGTATATTATTTACACTAGTTTCAATTTATTTAAATTTTAATACTTATATTGGAAGTAAGGTTTTATTCTTAATATTTAATTTAATTTCTTTAGGTCTTTTTTTAACAATAATAAGAAAAAAAGCCTCAGCATTTGAATTTTTTTTTGGTTTTTTTTTATTACTAAGCTTTTGGTTTAAGTTTTCATGTATTCTGTATTTTAATGAATTTGAGTGGGAGCTTGAAGGAAATTTTGATTTAAGTGTTTCAAATTATGATAAAACATCGATTGTAATAATATTTTCTTTTTTTGCATTTATTGTTGGAAGTTTTTTAAGAGAATTAATTTCTAATTTATTATTTAATGAAAAAAAAATTCAAATGAAAAATTATTTCTTTTTATTTTATAAAAGTTTTAGATTTTATATTTTAATTTTTTTTGTATTCTTTTTAATAATTATATATTTAATCAATTTTAATTTTAATATCTATAATAGAGGTGCAGGGAACGAAAATATACCAGTTTTAATTAAATATTTTTTTTCATGGTCTTTTACATATGGTTTATCTGTTATTACATCTATATTGATTTACATAGATTATTTTATTTATAAGAAAAATAAATATTTTTTTTTAGGTATTTTTGAGACTATTGCATCAAATATTACAATATTCAGTAGAGGCTTTTTATTATCTATTTTTTCTTATGTAAGAGGATTTTTATACATGAGTCACTTTAAAAAGAAAAAATTTTCAATTTTTTCAATTTTAAGAACTTTTTTATTTTTAATAATTTTTTTATTTTTATCTTTTTACATTGTAACTCAATTGAGAAATATTAATTTTACCAAAGATGAATTTTATGAGCCCAAAACTACAAAAATAATAGCATCAGAGCTGTTATCTCTTTCAGTAAATAGATGGGTTGGTATTGATGCATTATTATCCGTATCCCAAAATAAAAATATTAGCTTTGATTTTTTTATATCTTCATTGCATGAAAAAAAGCAATTTAGAAGCGGATCTTTTTATATTGATAATTTCTATCAAAATTTTAAATATTCAGATAAAGAGAATTTAAATGTAGTAATTACTCCTGGTTTAATCCCTTTTTTATACTATACAGGATCAGTCACATTTGTTTTTATTTCCATGATAATTATAATTCTATTCTGTTCTTTAATTGAAAAATTATTTTTTTTATATTCGGCAAAAAATCAATTATTAATAAATATTATTGGATATGCGATGGCAGTAAGAGCAACTCATTTCGGATATTTACCATATAATACAATTAATTATCTTTTTTCTATTTTTTTAACATTGTTGTTTGTTTACATTTTATCTATTTTTATATGGAAAAAATCTTAAAAAAAAAAAAATATTAATTTTAATCAAATTTTTATAAGTTTTTTATTTTCATCTTTTATTTTTTTTTGGGGGATTAATTTTAATTTTCTGCAACCAAGGTTTTTAATATTTTTACTGATTATTCCTATTTTATTTAAACTTGATAGAATTTTAATTAATAAAATTATAAAATATTTCTTTTTTGCTTGTTTAGTTTTTTTTCATTCTATAATTCAAACCTCAAAAAATTCCTTTAATTTTCCCTTTGAAATATTTGGTTTTTTTTTCTTATGTATAATTTTTGATGTGTATAAAAATCATTTTTTTGAAAAAATAAATCAAATTATTTTTATATTTCTCATATTTCTTTTTAGTTATATAATTTTTAGTTATTTTTCTTGGGATGATTATTCTGTTCAGGTTTCTAGTGCCTGCATTGGTTGCTTTAGTATTTTAAGGGAATTTTTTAATGAAAACTCACATTTTGGTATAGCTATTACACCCGTCATTTTCTTAATATTATTTTCATCAAGTATAAAAATTTTAAATAAATCAATTTTATTGTTATTAATTTTTATATTAAGTTACCTTAATCCAAGTATTACTTTAATATCTGGTTTGATGATTTTAATATTTGGTTCTTCGCTTATATTTTGGAAAACTAAAAAATCATTAATTTTATTTATAATTTTTATATTTTTAATCATAATTTCTAATAAGCATGTCTTAAATGAAAGAAACAAAATCACAGATATTATTACTCAACCACAGAAAATAAATTTGAGTTCTGAAGTATATTTAGCATCTTTATTTGTTGCAAAGAAAGCTATATTTACAAAACCACTAGGCTATGGATTTAATAATTATCATTATGCTTTTGATGAATTTATTGAGGATTTTAAGCCTTCAAATAAACACGTGTTAGTATTGAATAGAAAAGACGGATCAAATAATTTTAGCAAAATAATTACTGAATTTGGAGTTTTATCTTTTTTTTATTTTTATTTATTAATATCGTTTTTTATTAATAAAAATATAGATAATAAAACTAAATTATTTTTAATTATCCCATTAATCATTCAAACTTTTGTAAGAGGGGCTGGCTATTTTAATGGTGGATTTTTATTATTTGTGATCTATTTGTTCTTAATTTGGAAAAATCAATCAAATGTTAATTATAAAATTAAGTAATATTAATTAATTATTTCATGAATTATTTATTATCTTTTATTTTTTTATTTATTCTTATTTCTTATTCAAATTTTTTAAATCTGAAATTTAAAGTTAAATTAAATGAAACTTTTTTTATTTCATTATGTCTAATAATATTAGTTAGCTATTTATTTTTTAAATTAGAATTAAATTATAATATTATAGGCTTTGAGAAAACTTTATTTATATTTTTGTTTTTCTCATTTATAATATTTATATATTTAATAAAAAACTTTCAAAAAATTAATTTTTTTTTGAATGCTGAGTTTATATTTATATATATAATAATATTTTTTTTAAGCATAGACAGATATTATCTAGATCAAGATGAATTTACATATTGGGGCCCTGCAATTAAGGCTCTATTTCTGAATCAAGATACGTATTATCATTTTTTTCAAGAAAAATTTACTCATCATCCTCCAGGATTGAGTATATTCAGATATTTATTTGTCGGGTTTAATTTTGATGAAGGTATTTCAATTTTTTCAAATAATATAATTTTAATTAGTGGCTTTTTTTTTCTTTTTTATAAAAGACTATTAACATTTTTTGAAAAATTTATTTTATTTATCATTTATTTCTTATTATTTAATAATTTAAGTTTTGGATTTATATCTATATATTCCGATCCAATATTGGCAGTATTCTATGCTTGCCTAATTAATAAAATTTTTTTCATTTTTAATGATAAAAATTTTAATAAAGATTTTAGTGTTATAATTATTTTATTTACAATTTTGTTGATAAATAGAAGTGCAATTATATATTTTTTATTTTCTTTATATTTCTTTGCAGGATTGTATTTCATTGATAATTATAAAAAAAAAAAACAGAAATTTATTTTTCAAATTTTTACTTATATTAGCATTAGGATCTTTTGTTATTTACCAATACTTAGTGCCAATTTCATTATCAGGTAACTATGAATTAAAAAATGTCATTGATAATTTTGCATCGAATAATTTTTTCCTAAACCAGCTTGTTAGTTTAATAATTTCACCAATTTATTTTTCGAGTTTTGGTGTAACATTAAACAGTATATTTGATCTTGTTTTTTCTCTAAATTTTAGAATTTATGAATTTAAAATTCCACTTATAATTTATATTATTTTTTTATTACCTTTCTTCTTTTTTAAATTTAAATTTAGATGGTTTCTTCTAATAAGTTCAATTTTAATAATAGTATTCTATATGATTGTAGTGCTGGTTCTAAAAGTTGGGATTGAAAATTTGCATATATCTGCAATTCCCAGATATATAGGAATAATTATATTGGCAAAATATATTTTTATTATCTCCGTTGTTATTTTTAGTCAAAAAAAAATTTATAAAAATTTTGTTTTTTTATTTTTTTTATTTTTTTTATTAGCTGTAACACCAAAAAAGACCTTAGGATTTTTTGCTTCAAAAGATATTTATTATAAGTCTTTATCTAACAAAACCTTTAAAACTAACAGAGAAAATATTTCAAAATTGACAGAAATAAAAAAAAATTATGATAATTTTTTATTAATTCACAAAGAAAATTTTTCAGATTTGACAAATATAAATATTTCTGGAGAGCATTCTTTTTATCACAATATAATTGAATATGAATTATTTCCTAAAAAGCCAAAATATATTAAATTAAAAAATTATCTTTTATTAGAAAATATGGATAAAAAAAAAAATACACTTATTATATTATTTGATTTACCATCATCTGATGTTTTAAAAATAAATTCCAATAGTAATTTTATAGAAATTAAAACTTACTGAAATAAATAAAAACCTTTTGATTGGATACACGCATAATTTATATATTATATTAAATTAAGAAAAATGAAATTTAGTATTATTACTGTTGTAAAAAATGAATTATTCAAAGTAGGATTATCTGTTCAAAGTTTAAAAAATCAAACTTTTAAAGATTATGAACATATAATTTTTGATGGAGAGTCTAATGATGGAACATCGGAATATTTAAAAAATAATTTAAATGATAAAATTTTATATTTTAGAGAAAGTGATAAAGGCGTCTACGATGCTATAAATAAGTCTTTTAAAAAAGCAAGTGGTGAATATGTGATCCTATTGCATGCTGGAGATTTTTTTTATTCAAAAAATTCATTAGATCATTTATCAAAATTTATAGATAAAAATAGTAATTTTGATTTTTATTATTCTAATTTGTTATTTTATAATTATAGAAATATAACCATTTCGCGAGTTTGGAACATACCATCAAGTAATACTAATAAATTAAACTTTCTTAAAATTGCTCACACAACATTATGTATTAATAAAAAGATATCGAAAAATTTTTTTTATAATGAAAAATTCAAAATTTCTGCAGACATGGATTATCTTTTCAACATATGTAGAAATTTTAATGGTAAATATTTTAATTATTTTTTTGTTTTTATGGATGATAAAGGTTTAAGTAATAAAAAAAAATATTTTCTCACAAAGCTTTTAGAGGATATTAAAATTCTATACAAAAGATTTAATATATTTTTTTTGATTATATTGATTTACAAATTATATATTAAAATACCAGGTATTTTTATTAATAAAAAAGAAAAAATTCATAATGAAAATTTAAATGCTGAAATAAATAAATTGATTTAAATTTTTTTTAAATGTTAAAAGTTCAACTAACTAAAAATTAATTAACCACAAAAATTGAGTAACCGAATTTTTTAAGATGATTTATATTTTTTCCAACTAAATAGGATGTACATGGAGATTTGCTATACATGCAAAGGTTATCTCCTTTATTAGCGTAATAATAGAAGCTTCCATTTATTTGAATTTTTTGTTTAGTGTTTATTTTGCTTTTAAAATTTTTATTAAATGTATAAATATTTGGCCACATATCGTAATTATTATTTATTATTATTTTTTGTGATTGCTTAGCAAAGAAAGCAACAACTGATAAAATAATAAATAATTTAAAAATAAATATTTCTTTTTTATGTTTGATATTATTTTTGATTAAAAGAATAAATATTAATGAGATAAATGTAATTATATATGAATACCCATATCTATAAATTGGAAAAATTAAGAAAAAAGAAAAAATTCCAATCAGGCATATTACTGTTGTAAGCCAAAGCCTTGAACTTAAATCTTTATCTTTATTTACAGATATCTTACTTTTTAATCCAATTTTTATAGATACAAAAATAACCAATAAAATCAGTATATATGAAATGAGTATTTTAATTATATATTTCATATGTTTTTGTTGCCAAGCTTTAATCCAACTAAAGTTTTGATTGAATTCTTCCATTGATATTTTTTTATTAATTCTGTCCGGCCACCCTTTAGACCATGCTTGACTTTCTATTTGAACATTTTTAATTTGTTCAATATTTGTCCATGCAAGTTTTTCCATACAAGATGCTTTAATAGGATAAATTATACATCCAGATGTCACAAGGTTTTTAATTAACCATAAAATTAAAAATAAAAAAGGTATAGAAAATATTTGATTTAATACTTTAATCAATTTTAAATTATTTTGAATTAAAAAAATTGTAGCAGGTATTAAAAAAACAATTCCTAAAGTTGGTTTATTTATAAAAATAAAAATTGATATTAATAATATTTTATTAATATTAATTTTATTTAATTGATTTTTTAAAACACAAGATATTAAGTAAAAAAATGATAAGTGACCAACGGCATCATTTCCAAAGCCGCTGTATCTAGTGACTTTAAAGGCAATATAAATTAAAATAAGTAAAGAAAAAATTTTATCTATTTCAATGTAATTATTATCATTTAAAATTTTCCATGCATCGTAAAGAAAATAAAGATAAAAAAAAGATACTATACTTGCTAAAGGAATACTTATACCATTATTTAAAAATAGATAATTGTTATTTATGGCTGATAAATATTGCATTATAGAAACATGCCCAAATCTGAAATGTATATTACTTATTCCAAAAAAAATTTTGTTTTCATTTAATATAGAAATATATGGTAAATGATATAATCCTGCGTCTGGTCTATTAACATTGCTATAAATTATTAATAAAAAAGTTATAGAAGATGAAAAAATTAAAAAAATTAATGTTTTTTTATTAATATTAAATTTATTTTTTACAAAAAAAATAATTATTACCAAAATATAAATTAATGAATTTATTAACTGACTTAATGGTAAAAAAAAGTTTAGAAATAAACCAACAAAAGAAATGACTATAATTCCAAGAAAAAAAGTAAAAAAATTTGAATTATCTTGAAATTTAGTATGTGATTGAACAATATAACCTGAGCAATAATATACAAAGTTTGTTAAAATTGAAAAAATAAGTATATCCATCTAATGCAAAACTTTAGTAAAAAATTATCAATAATTATTCCAGTATACAACGAAAAAAATACTATCCAAAAAATTTTAAATAAAATTTATAAACTAAAGAATTTGAAAAAAGATATAATCGTTGTTAATGATGCATCTACTGATGGAACTAAAGAAATTCTAATAAAGAATAAAAAAAAAATAACTTATCTTATCCACCACAATAAAAACCGTGGAAAAGGAGCCTCAATTCAAACAGCAAAAAAATTTGTAAAAGGAGATGTGGTAATAATACAAGATGCAGATTTAGAGTATTACCCAAGTGATTATATCAAGCTTTTGAAACTAATAAAAAAAGGACATAATGTGGTTTATGGTTCTCGCGTGCTTGGTAAGAATAGATATTTATCAAAAAATTTCTCATCTATTTTAAGAATATTTTATAATCATATGCTTACATTACTATCAAATATTTTAAATAATCAAAAACTTACCGATGCTCACACATGTTATAAGATGTTTAGTAGTAAAATTTTTATAAATATTCAATTAAAGGAAGAAGATTTTAGTTTTTGTCCAGAAATCACAACAAAAATAGGATTAAAAAATGAAAAAATAAAAGAGGTACCGATTAAATATAATGGAAGAAGTTATAAAGAGGGTAAAAAAATTAATTTTATTGATGGTATAAAAGCAATATTGACTCTATTCAAGTACAGGTTTTTTGTTTAAAAATAAATATTAAATTTATGAAAAAAATTGCACTAATCTTTGGAGTCACAGGCCAGGATGGAGCCTATTTATCTAAATTTCTTTTGAAAAAAGGTTACATTGTCCACGGTGTAAAAAGGAGAGCCTCACAACATAATACTCTTAGGATAGATGATATTTATTCTGACCCATTAATAAAAAAAAATAATTTTTTTTTACATTATGGAGACATAACGGACTCAGTTGCTGTATTTAGCATTATAAATAAAATCAAACCTGATGAAATTTACAATTTAGCTGCACAGTCTCATGTAGCTGTTTCTTTTGATTTACCAGAATATACTACAAATGCAGACGCCTTAGGAACACTTAGAATTTTAGAATCTATAACAAGAATAAATAAAAAGATTAAATTTTATCAAGCAGGAAGCTCAGAAATGTTTGGAAAGGTTGTTGAAACTCCCCAAAATGAAAAAACACCTTTTTATCCAAGAAGTCCATATGGTGTATCAAAAGTCTATGCATATTGGATTACAGTTAATTATAGGGAAGCATATAATTTATTTGCTGTTAATGGCATATTATTTAATCATGAAAGTCCATTACGTGGAGAAACTTTTGTAACCAAAAAAGTTGTAAAAGCTCTTTGTAAAATAAAACTAAATAAACAAAAAAAACTATTTTTAGGAAATTTGAATTCAAAAAGAGATTGGGGACATGCAGAAGATTATGTTCAAGCCATGTGGAAGATGCTCCAAATTAAAAAACCAGATGATTTTGTAGTTTGTACAGGCAAACAATATAGCATTAAGGATTTTATTAATTTTGTTTCAAAGGCATTAAGAATGAAATTAAAATGGAAAGGTAAAGGAATTAATGAGAAGGCATTTGATGAAAATGGAAAGTGTATTATTGAATGCACAAAAAAATATTTTAGACCTGCGGAAGTAGATACATTGATTGGAGATTCATCAAAAGCAAGAAAAGTTTTAAAATGGAAACCATATCACAATATTCATTCTTTAATTGATGACATGATTAATTATGAGATGAAACTTCTTAAGTAATGATAAATAAAAACTCAAGAATATTTCTTGCTGGGCATAAAGGCATGGTTGGTTCAGCAGTGCTTAGAAAACTAAGAGAATTAAATTATAAAAAAATTTTTATTGTTTCAAAAAAGAAACTTGACTTGACAGATCAGACAAAAGTTTACAAATATTTTAAAAAAATAAAACCTCACGGCGTAATATTAGCAGCTGCTAAAGTAGGAGGAATTAAAGCGAATAACGATCAAAAAGCAGATTTCATTTTTGAAAACTTATCTATTCAAAATAATGTAATAAATTCAAGTTATCAAAATGGTGTTAAGAATTTAATTTTTCTTGGTTCTAGTTGTGTATATCCAAGACAAGCAAAGATACCAATTAAAGAAGATTATTTACTTTCTGGATATTTAGAGAAAACCAATGAGCCATATGCAATTGCAAAGATTGCAGGTATTAAATTATGTGAAAGTTATAATTATCAATATGGATTAAATTATAAGTGTCTAATGCCTTGCAATGCTTACGGTTTAAACGATAACTATGATGCGAATGACTCGCATTTTTTTCCAGCACTTATAGTAAAAATAATTAATTCAATCAGATCTAATAAAGATCATATTGAAATTTGGGGAAGTGGAAAACCTTTAAGAGAATTAATCTATAGCGATGATATTGCTGATGCTTGTATTTATTTTATAAATAAAAAAACAAAACACTCATTAATAAATGTTGGCACAGGTATTGAAAAGAGTATTGTCGATTATGCAAAATTTATTATGAAGCATTTAGGCGTTAATTTAAAAATAAAACACAAAAATATTAGTTTAGATGGAACTTATAGAAAATTGATGGACTCAAGCTTGGCAAGAAAATATGGTTGGAAATATAAGACAGATTTAGAGAAAGGTATCACATTGACTATAAATGATTATCTAAAAAAACAAATATTTAAGCAGGATTGAAAGTTTAAAAATAATTGACACCCTGCCATTTACTTTGTATAGAGGTCTGCCTGGTGATTATTGCGAGAGTGTTATACCCGATCCCATACCGAACTCGGAAGTCAAGCCTTTCAGCGCCAATGGTACTTTGTCTTAAGACATGGAAGAGTAGGACATTGCCAGGCTTATCTAAATGAAAAAAATCATTATTATTACAGG